>JAAUYH010213931.1_pt1 | contig 20869 bp, 14 predicted proteins | sample 7278061 | NCBI WGS metagenome assembly JAAUYH01 (sample SAMN14350203, study PRJNA611818) | marine sediment metagenome | isolation source: surface marine sediment (0.6m) | place: French Polynesia: Moorea | collected 2018-08 | reverse complement strand
GTTTCTTCTACAAAATGCAGTGACGCTGGTAGAAGTATCACCGATCTTTTCACTTCCTTCAGAGCTGTGTATGGTAATACTAAACGCATTTTCTGTTGATTTTGGCTTATATTCACGACTGCTATTTATATGGTATAGTACCTTGTCAAAACATCGAACAAATCTAATTGATCGAGATTAGACAGCAGAGAACTAAGTGCGTCTATGAAGATATAAAATCGTTTTTCGTCTTCAGGCTATTCTTATACAGATTACTTAATTGACACGATAGCTTCGTTTGCACGGAATCGATAACTCCCCGTAGCTACGCTATTCACGTCTGGCAGCACCATCAGTGCTAACTATAGGTGATGAGACTGTAATGCTGTCAGAATTCCAAACTCCTGTATCCGATTAACGCTACGTGTAATGTACTTACAAATTTCAACTATCGTATTGAAACCGTAAAGCGTGTGAAGTACAACTAAGGAAGTTCGGCTCTACTCTGAGTTGCCTACGCCCGCCTAATGGACTTGGATGCTACGCAGAGCGTCTGAATCATCTACACCTTGTCACAGGCCGGACTGTTGACTTAAGTGTGAAGCTCGGACTTCCTACCCTTGCACGGATCAGCTCTATACACGCGGAGCCAGACCAGATCCACCCTGACACTTGCGTGGTAGAGACTACCTTATTGCCGAATAAACGCTTCAGTGAGTGTGCAGCCCTCACAACATAAGCCGATCCCGAAGATTCGACCTCCGTCACTGATCATAGACTGTACAGGTACCCTCCCAAAATTCTAGAACACCCTAGTTTCACTCAGTATTCTCAACTACGGAGCGCCACTGAAAATTTAGAAATTTCAAGGTTTTGGTCGATAAGGCTGAATAACGAGGTCGAACGAAAAAGGTCTCCGCACTCTCTGAAAATTTTTCTCGACTTCGATCAATAGCAGACCGAGTAGATATGTCCATATTGCATAGGATACATCGATATCGCAGGATAGTCACTAAGTGCTGCTCAAATGTTTGTGTTTTGTGCCGAGAAATCAAGTAAGAATGAATTTTAGTAGAAGATTGTGTTGTGTTCTTTAGACTTTACTTTTCTCATCATAGTTTCGAGAGCTAATATCGACTGGAGAACTAAAAAGGATTGAATTTTTTTCCGTGAACCGAGGAATCCAATGTCTAGTACTTCTTGGATTGTGCATTTCATCTGAGTCGAGAAATTTATCTCATGAGCGATCAGGACTGTTTTCGTTAGGCACTTCCATTCCGCCTTATCGACCAAAACCTTGAAATTTGTAAATTTTCAATAGAATTTCATCGACGAGGGTGCTACATGAAACTAGGGTGTTCTATAATTTTAGGAGGATACCTGTACAGGAGGGAGGAAGAAATAATAGAATAACCTAACATGTACGATGTAGATCAATCAAGGTGCACATTCCCTATCAAAATAAATCATCGAAAAATATATAGAAAATAAAGCAAACCATCGGTATTCCGCGAACGGAAGCGGTCATGGGGAAACCGAAGGGTTCAAAACATATTTCTGCAGAGCGAAAACGTACAATTCTTGACATGTTTTGTATGGGTGTGAAACAGAAGAGCATTGTTGAGTATTACGATATCCCCCAATCAACTGTGAGTAATATTATCACGCAATGAATGCACAACGATGAAAAACAAGATTCAGAAACAATGGGACGCAAGCCAAAATTATCGAAAAGGGTAGTACGTGCGCTGTTGAAACATGCAAGAAAGAACAGATTTCGATCTTTAAATTGTATTGTATCTACTGGCATTCAAATCAGTACCAGAACAGTACGCAAATATTTGCATCAAAATGGTTTCAATAATTACTTTGCTGTTTCAAAGCCTCATTTATCGTAGAAGCAACAACGTAATCGAATTAAGCTGGCTAAAAAGCATCAAAAGTAGATAACGACAAGAGGGAGCGAACTATTTTTAGTGACGAGTCTTCCTTCACTCTGCGTCCTACAACTCTGCGGAAAAAGTATGGCGTGAAGCTAACACTCGCTACAATGCGCCACATATTGTGCCTACTTTCAAATCTGGATTTATTTCTCTATCTATTCGGGCTGCATTCAGTGCTCGTGGACGCACTCCGCTCGTGAAGATTGATGGGACTCTGAAGCAAGCGAAATACAAAGAGATATTGGATACAGAACTTATCTCATTTATCAAGCGAAATTATGAAAGCATAGAAGATGTTGTCTTTCAACAAGATAATTGTAGACCTCACAAAGCTAAGTAGATATCTACGTATTTGGCTCAGAAAAATGTTCGAGCGATGGATTGGCCATAGGGTTTCAAGAGCCAATGTACTTCTCTATTCACGTACGACTCAAAACATTCTATTATTTCTTCCCCCTGTACACTGCCTGAGCAGTACAAACCACACGAAGGGTCAATTTTTCTACTCAATCAGACCCATAGGCTACAACAGGCGAGCTCTGGTTCCCATTTTTTTCTGCTTTTTTGTTCATTACATAGTGTAAAAATTGCTCTCGGACCCATCCTGATAAACGCTCTATAATGAATGAATTACGTATCTGCTACGTCAACAGAGTTTTAACAGCTCAAGAAGGGGACAATAAAGTTTATTGTGTAGCATAACATCTCATTTTTGTAGTAAAGATCCCCACATGAGAGCACAAGATCTCCCATCAGCACTTTCCGTTGAAACAGATACATAAAATTCACTTTCAGTGCGTTGCTTTGATCAATCACTACGAGTGAGAGCCTCAAGATTTCGCTTCAAGCCTTCGTTTCTACTATTTTCGTTCGAGCTGCGATAGAGGGGTTTCAGAATTCGGAACTTAGTTAAGGACAATCAAAATATTGTAATAGCAGTCGCACGATTCAAGGCAACATCTAAATATTTACTACCGCGCGGCGATGGATCAATCGAAATTGCAGTTTGGACTGTGAAAGATTAAACCGCATGTGTTTCGAGATTAATAAGAACAGTTATCGACGCGATAAATTATTGAATCTTGCAGATATTTGTTATTTGACTTTTTTGTCTCTTATTAAGATGAACGCACTACATCTACCTGAAGGCGAAAAATTAGAACACTACATCAACGGTAAAATCATGATTTACGCCTAACTTTCTCTACCCTTATGCGATCTCGTCGTCGCATCAGTTCTTAACAGTACTCTACAAGATGAGTCCAGTGAGATTTTTTGCCAAGCTTTGTGAATACAGGAATCAAATTAGAAGTTTAAAAATGTTCGAAAACTATGAAATAATAATAAGAAGAACAAAAATTATCAACCAGCTATTTTTACTTCGACTACCATTCTGTAACAGGATTTAGCAATAATTCTTTTACATACAGAATAACTTAATTTTGTTCTTTCTCACAATACGACACAAAATTGTTATCAATTGAATGTGTATATTATTTTACGTAGATTTTCAAGAATAGAAAAAGAAATGAAAGCTCCAAGAACAAGCATAAAAAATCAATGGGAAATGTACGAAGATACCTGAAGTAAATCATCGTGAGATCGAAAAATTCTAATTTAGATATTGCTATCAGATAATGGAACGAGTTTATTCACCGGCAGCTACATCTTCATTGAAAATTTGCCGAACGCAATTAAACCGAGCAGAACTTGAAAGCAATGTGCTGATGATAACTCTTCTGATCGCTTATACCATCGATAGACTGACTTCTAGATTCTATCAATAAGACTTAGTTCTGATTTTAAAATCTTTCTTCGAGCTATGATTGGTCGATTTTACAGCGGTTCATAGCATAATGCTAAGTGCTATCTGCGCGTCAATATATTTTGTGTCTTATAAGAGCCTGTATGATAGAGATTTGTTTCTATTTTGTGTTAATTCACTATCTCGCTATTATTTCTGCTTGATACATATTGTAATTAATCCTTTCTCATTCAAAGATTAAATTTAATTATTGTCCACCCAGATACAGTACATCACTGATTTCTTCTAAATGACTTAAATTTTCGTGTCATTCGTTTTCCTACTTCCTTTTTCAGTTTATTTCCTTATTGCTCGTTCGCTTGGATCGATCTCACTGTTTCTTCTTCTTTCAGGATTTTCGCTCGTTTCGCCCGTGACTCTCACATGTGCTGTGGTGGGTTCTTCATCATTTACTGAAAAATTATTTAGCCTTAGCCTTCATTTAAATGCATATTTTATTTTTAACAATACAAGATAGAACGGATTTTGTCGGCTCGGAGAACGATGGAATTGGAAAATGCCGTGGCGTTTGAGACTGGGCGAAGTATAAGAAGGCGGCAGAATGAAAAAGGCGTGTGGATTACTTATAAATTTTGGGTATAGATCCCTGCTAGTCGAAATAAAAGAACAGGTACGGACTTTCAAGCCTGGTCAAGTTTATCGGCTAATGCAGAAGACGAAAGCGTTTTATCTGCATCTTTAACAACAATCTTGAACAGGTTGGGAAATCTTCGGATCCTTGAATTTTCCTAGCGATGTTGGTTCTCTCGTAATACATTTATTCTGATTCTATTTTGGATGCGTTCAAGTTTTTGTCCGGTCTTTACAGATCTTAATTCTTTTATAAAAGATTTTTAGCTACGCATTTAGTCAGGGGCTCGGGGACTCTGTAACTGAGACATGGATCTATTAATAACCTGAGTGATCTGGTCTGATAGCAGATAGACGATCTATCCTTCAACGAACAATGAGATATTCCAAAATAAATAGACAATTTTTGTTCTCTTCTTAATTCAATCATTTTTCGATTGTTAAAGAAGATTCTTTATTTCGAATACTTTAGGTATTGTTTTGTGTAGCAGAGTTGAATTACCCATTTGCGATAGTACTCTGTCCATAAATTTATATCTGTTGTTACGCTCTATCATGCTCTACAAGATTAAAATAGATCCTGGAACAGGACAGAATAGATTTTATTTAGTCTGGACCTGGTGGAGATGGAGTAAAGTAGGTCACGTAGCTTGAAAACAGATATTACTAGTTAACACAGAAGCTGAATCCCAACTGCTTGCTGGTTTGTTGCTGGACTACGGACAGTGTGTATTGACCTACGCCTGCGCTCTGGTACAGAGTTATTCATCTATCTGTGGCGTGTCTCCGTTGTTTTCCATAGAGTACATTTGTGAAGAGGAATCAGGGCCATGCCTCTGGAGTCGTCGTTGCTTGGTCAGGATGGACAGCTGGTGTTTATCTCACATAGTGCTTCGTTTTCTTCGACTTATTCATCTTCCCCTAACCAGGTCTGTTTCTACACCATTGTTTGAATTTCATCAACAGTGTTCAAAACTTAAACAGAGAGAGTCCATCTAGTTCCAACGCGAACACGATGTTGAGATACAAGCCAAATGGACCGTTGCAAGTATACACTCGCGTTAAGGCCCGAGAAGAGGGAAAAAGTCGAACTTGGTAGAGCGTGTGCGTTTTGTCCCGTTCGAAACCACAGCCGGGCCAACTCAATTCAGGTCTCTCGCCGCCATCCCAGCACTTCGCACGCACGCACACACCACTATCACCAGCAACACGACCGTCGCAGCGTTCACCACGATGCATCTTCCGCGATGGCACGGGAAATCAACCGTCACCTCACGCCACCACACACATCTCCATCTACTTATTCAGAGCACACGACGAAGGTGGCGAAGAATGACACGTCGACAACGCCGTTTCGTGACGTTCGTGCTAGTCTATCTCACACTGCGACAGCTCTTCTTCTACTTGCGACCTGACGTGCCATTATCACTTTCGGGTACGCCGGTATCGCAGTTACCACGCGACACCGACTACTTCGGCGTTAACGCTCGATTCGTGCTATTCAATAGTTGGTACGGCCAGTTCAACAATCAATTGGTATCGCTCATGAATGCATTGTCAATAGCGCGACAAATCGGCGGTGTGCTAGTACTTCCATGCGAAAAACTGGGCAAGGAGAGTATCCGAGACAGCCGAGATATCCGAATGAGGCGATTGTTTTCAATGCGCGAATTGGTTGGCGAATATTTCAACTACTCGCTACTCGCCTCGCACGCGCACGTAGTAAAACCGAGTGAATTCCTAAACTCCGTCGACGGCGTCGAGTTGATGCGACGAAAACAGGTCGTGACAGAACGAAAAAGTGGCGGTTACTACCGGTACTTATTCACGGGTCGACCGCGTGGACACGACCCGCATGAAAAGGGCATCAAGATATGGAGCCCATCGTCCACACGACCACGGATAGCGCACTGGTGTGATTTTCGCGCATCCAAAGCACTCACACACATACAAAAGGTGTGGTCGCGAGGCGACCGATTCGTGTTCCTGCCATCGGTGTTTCGGCATCACAACATAAACTGCACCGAGTACGACCCCGAATGGCTAACCACACGAAGGTGGTTGCGTCCTACAGACGTGTTTCTGCGTGCCGTCGACGGGTTTGTCGCGAGTGTGGAACGGCCAATATTGTCAATTCATCTTCGATTCTTCCTTAATGGAGACATGGGCAACTTCACTCCGCGCTCGGTGGTGGATATGTTATATTCGATGTACGGCTCGGAGATGAGCACTGCTCGGACTGTATTTATCGCATATACGAAGAGTTCGGTGGAAAGCAAACAAGTGGTAGAACTATTAACCGAACGATTCGACGGCCAAGTGCTGAGCGGCGACAGCATCACGAAATTTATCGCTCCTGCCGAATCCTATCGAGTATCACAACTTCCACTGCACGCGGTACTGCTCGACATGTGGACATGCGTACGCAGTGACATGTTTCTTGGTCGCTTAGGCTCGTCTTTGTCATGGAACGTGGTGTACTGGAGACAAGTGTTGGTGAGCGAGTACAAACTACCAGGTCGCTACGTCGACTCGCCGCTGTGGTATGCGCTAGAGAACTTCACCACAACGGGGGCGGTGCGGTTGGAAGGGCGAGCGAATTCCGTTGAGTAACAAACGGAGTGGTGATATTTTGACACGGTAGCGGGGTTGGTGACACCAGCGCAGCGCGGGTGGATCCGACATGCGTTTTCCGAGTGTAGGAAGGGAGATGAGAAAAAATAATTAAAATTTGACGTGCTCGAGAAAAACAGGGTGCTTGCGAATCAACCTCTGGCGTCACCCACGATGTTGTCAGGTCGCCCGCCATAAGCTGCACCGTCACCATCGTCGTCACTATGGTTCAGACCATCGCGCCCGCGCCGTCCCTGCCGCACGTGAAACCCCTCAGCGATCCCACGTCCAAGATCCCGCCGCCGCCGCCTCCACCGCCGCCCGGCACGGCCCCAAACTCGAGCGCCCTACCTAACGCGAGCACCTACGCGGACGCGGGCATGGCGGCAGCGGCTGCGGCGACATCAAGCACCATTCCGCCGCGACCGCTGTTCCGCTACGTGCCCCCGCTCCCCAACGTCGAGTACGACCGCATGAACATCTACGACGCGTGGGGGTACGCGGGGTACGTCGACATTCCACGCAGCGACTCCTTCGACCGACGCCACTATGTCCTCTGGACGATGGGCTTGTATCAAGCAAACCTGTCGGAACCGGTACTACGCCGTTGTTTCTGGCCAAACTACCAGTAGAAACACAACAACTTATTGTACTCTATTAAACATCAATCTTTACTGTTGTGTTCTACTTCGTCTAGCTATGATGATCGCCATCGTGCCCACGGCCACCAGCATGGGTTTGAGGGCTCGCGAAAACCAGGTCGGTGCGCGACTAGGTGTTTTGAACCGGTCATTACAAAAGTCACGTAACGCCACGGCCGCCTCGTGCGAGCCATCGACCTCCAGCACCGTTGCGCAATGCGACCATTCACTAGTTACAATTAGTCGGCCTCCAGGTGCTACCGCCACCCCCTCCGGGCGGTCAACCACGACGCGATATCTCGCGAGCGGGGTGGCATCCGTAATCCGAGTAAATAATACACGAGAATCAGTACCAACACTCAATAGTACATCGTTGTTCAATAGCACCACCGAGGTCACATCTTCATAGCCATGTAAGCCACGCAACACGCGCAATAAACGCCAAGTTGCACGTTCATACACACGCACTTCATCATGCATCAAAGTAACCACACGGTCGCTATTAATATCCACCCCACGAACCGAACGATTGTGCGCCAGTCGAGCTATACACCGACGACCCTCCCACACGGATGCGCATCGGTCGTCACTGCCTGCCACCACCACTCCGTCGTGTGAGGCAAGTGCGCGGATTTTTTGAATATGCGCACGGCGAAGTCTGGTGGTGTAACGCAGGCCTCTACCGGCGGTATGCTCGAGGAAGTGCAATTCACCGTCGCCGGTTCCGACGACCAATTTGCCGGATCCTGCACGAGCAACCACAGTCGGGTTACGGTCATGGTCGCGAATACGTAATTTCTCTATCAACTTTCCGTTTTGCGCTTCCCATGTCACCACCACGCCGTCACACCCCACACTAGCGATTACATCCTCGCTCAGCGCAGCGACACCAGTAGCCCAGTCTTCGTGCATCTCTAGTGTGTGCACCGGGTCGCCGCCCGAGAGCGAGTACACACGGATGGAGGCGTCGCTACACGCGGTGACCACGCCATTGCCGGCGGCCAGCACGCACGCGCGCGCGACCGAGCCCGTGTGTCCGCGCAGCGGCGTGGCGGCGGCACGCCTCGCACGCGGCAGCGCGTCATTGACCTCGCGAGCCTCCTTCTCCGCGACGCGGCGCACACGCTCCAACACGTCCTTCATTCTGGCAGGCACCAGGCGAGAGTGTGGAGATAACGAAAAATATAGCACACTCGTATGGTTGGCGTGCTCCGTGCGGGTTTACCCGAGGCAACTAGCACTGGATCACAGTTTGTTAGATTCCTCACTCGGCACTGTAATGGCGAGTACAGCTGGTCCCGCTGTCGCGTGCCTCCGCGCCCCTAATTCCTGTTTGTTTTTTATCGCCCCACATCATATATCGCCTCATTGTGCCAATCAGCCGCGCCGCCCTCCCTACACCTGCACGTTTTTTTTCCACCCCGTTTTGATTGTTAGCCGATCATCGCCCACGCTTGCACATCCTCGTCCTACTCACTCGCCTGTTCGTCGCATTCTTGTGACTCACCATGTTGTCGGTACAGCGCTGCCCGCAGAACTATTGGTATATAGAATCGCGTCTGATTGCGTCGATGAGATCGCGTTGCCCAGACTCGTCATCATGTGCGGTGCAGTACTGTACCCTCCGATTTGCCTGCCAACTCGGCATGCGTGCGGAATCCATCCTGTACTGTTTGTTTGTTTTTCCATCGCATCGCCGTCCAAACATTCACCGTCGGAATTGTTTCGATTTGTAAGTTACGTCACTCGTGCGTGTACCGCACTCGTGATGATTCCGATTTCTACTGGTTCCGCTGCAGCTTACGAGACACTCTCATTATTCCCTATAATCGACGCTAGTCCTCATTATTTAGTTCACTTATGAACCCGTATTTCCTTTATAAAACCACCCTCGCCCACCGTTCGTACGTAGGATTCCGTGTGCAGGACCGCACCATGATGCCGTCCCATGCTTTGTCCACATTCGAACCATGTCCACCCTACAACTTATACTGTTCTCATTTTATTCCGAGCAGTAATTTTCAATCATTAACACACCTGGTCATCCATGCCAAACCGAACTTAAGCATTAACTATATTTAGGAGCCTCATTTTCTCCGTCCTCTAAATCTCTAAATATCCGTCAACGGCACACGGTTTCGACAAGTGATGCCACGATCCGTAACATGTCACTGCTACTTTTCGAGTTTCTGCTCGAAAAATAGCCATAATTACAACATATACGCCACCACACTTGTTGGAAAAACAGAGTGCTAACAAGACAATTACAATCCCATGTTTTTTGTAGGAATTGACAGAATCACTGAGGAAAGATGTTCAAAAATGTGCCTACATTTATACAAAGTTATTCACACCAAGAATCTATTTCATTTTTAACTAATCAGCTGTAATTTAATTCGACTCTCATTCCTAATCGCCTTAGTAATTTTGCATTCGCAACCTGGCAACTGATAATTGGGGTTATATTTGGAATTTGGTGCAGTCGGCGCCCAACGTCACTATTTCTTAATCATTTACTGCAATACTGCATAAATCCTACACGTATGCACGTATTTGCACACAGGGCAAGTGCCGCTGAAGATGTTTGTAATATGCTGAAAGCTGTCTTTATTTGTTGCAGTGCGATAAGAGAAAATAAGTACGAGTTTGATATCAGACGTAAACTGCTTATTGCAGTGCGCAGATGGGTGTTGATCAAAGCGACAGTAGTACTGCAATATTGAGCAGTGGATAAAAAGTGAGAATAGCAGTTTGAAAGAAAAAATGGCAAGACTACCTTCGCTGGCTGATACGGAATAGTTGTACCCCTCAAGAAAGCGATTAATATGAAACAAAGTGACTGAGCTATTGAATTGCAACTAATATATATATATATATATATCGAATTAAGTCTCGACACCTGACATCACAAAAAATTATCTGACAGGAATCAAAAGGACGAAAGAATATACCGTCGTCTTCCATGTTTTGTTGACATTTTGAACGTTACAGACCTCAATACTTCTCCTTCAGTTCTATACTGTACTATTAGCTTCAGTTAGAGCGGCACAAAGCAAACGCGTCTAAGTCAGTTTGTTGATTCTTGTGCTTCCGTCTCTGCCTTCTCTACTACGCTCAAATCGCTACTCACGTCTTTTTCGCTCTCATTGTTGGTCACAAAGTCAACGGCATCTCGTATACGAAAGTGAATATCTTCCAATGGGATCAGAACTCGTATTGATCGAATATAAATTTTATCTATCTGTTTCCACTGTTTTCGCAATATTGCAGTATAAAAGTAATAAACTCAAAATGAGAAACCTTGGAAACCGACTACACTGGTAATAATATCGGATGGAGTGAAGAGTGGTAGGCGATAGGAAAAAATTTAAGAGATTAGAATCAAATGGTTTATTTGAAGATTATTACCAAACACTCTGACAAATGCGTCGCATTCTCGACGATTATCAAGTGAAATGAGAGGCAACGATAGAAACAGCCTGAAATTGAAGCTGAACAGGAATTTGTGCGCAGTGAACGGAAGAACTAGTTCAAGCTTTGATATGATGATTTGCCTAGTTGTTTTTAATAAAACTTCTATGCCGATTTGGCGCAGTTTGTGAATGGTTTTGGTACTCGAAAAAAAATTGTCTGTGTCAGAATCACTTTTTATGGACTTAAAATCAAGGCAAATTAATTGTTATGGTTTAGTGATTGCTAACCTATTTCGAAATAATATGTGTGAATAAAGGAAAGCCCTAAATTAATTACGGGATCAAGAAAATTATAAGCTAAGTACAAATCATAGTAGTAGCACATGTAACTAAGAGTTTCCTTCTAAATTTCTGTTCGATCAGCAAAATGTTTTCTGTTTCCATTGTGATTGATATTTGAACAAAACCGTGCTGGCAGATTCCGAGGAATAGATAAATTGGTATCATAATAAAAAGAGGCAGGAGAACGAATAAAAATGTAGTCCACTTATGGTATCGACATTCCATTTTTTGATAAATCTAATGCTGCACATTTGAATGCTTCTTTGTCAGAACAATGTAACATAGAGTTAAAATATAGAATATAGGTTAAATAAGAAATGGGAGCTAATTGAGACTGTAAAAAAGAAGAAATAGATCAAATAAAGCCCGAAAGAAAGCAGCTGCTATACGTGCCTTGTAATATCGAAAATGTTTCATAATGAGAACCAAAATCTTTGTTAAGTCTTGAAGTTGAATAATCAAAAAATAAGCAAAAATCTCTGCTTTTCGATTCATCTCTTTATTTTGTATTATTTAAGTCGCTCACATTCTCATTTTTCTGACTCGTAAGATGCTAAATCATTGTTAATTGAGCACGGTTGGTTATGAATTCGATGTATGAAACTGTAAAGGTTATAAGTTCATCTTTTAAAATTTGTTTCTTTGCTGAATGTCTCGGAATCAATATCTGTGAGTAATTTATTCCTTTGCAGTAGATTATTGTGTTGGGTTTCCTCCAGAAAGAGATTACTCGAGTTTTGGTGAGGGGAGTATTCATAATTAATTTTGATCTATGTTCTTTAAATGCTAGGCGGGAAAGAAATTTTTGGGAATAAGATGATTTCTAAGATATCTGCGTTTTGAATTTTTATTTTAAGTTTCAGATTTATTGATTTTTACACTAATCTAACATCCTACAGAAGAAAGATGTTGTGCAAGCAGCTTCTATCACTACGCTAACTCTTGAGATTTTCCGAGAGGCTCCTAAATCTGAATTTTGAATGCATTTGTTTGGCTGAAGCAGATATAATTACTCAATAAATCAAAAACTGGGAACGGGTTTCGGCAGAGAATAAGATTTTCATACTCGGTGCTCTTCAGAATAAATGACTCACTGCAAATCACTAATAAATATACCTATAGTCCCAACCTCGGATAGAAATTTGTTGACACGGCGTCGTGGCAGGGATATCAGGACTACTATTGGTCGAGTATCACTAGACCAGAGACGCGTACCTAGTGGGGCGGCTATCAAAATGCCTCAGCCAGGATACCGGTTGTCGAGGTCACAGGTTCGATTCCGGCAAGATCGTAGATTGGTCTCTGCGGTAGATATTCCATACTCGGATCGATTTTTAGGGATATCGTAGGGAAATTTTCCCTGTCTTTTTTGAGCCTGAGTTACAGTTACTCAAAATTTGCTAAGTGTCTGGTACAGCCAGTCAGAAATTAGTTAGAGTTCAATCATAAGAATTAGCGAGAAGTATTCAAAAAACAATAGAGTTGCTGGAAGCTTCTACACAGGAGCTGACAGTGGCTCGGGCCAACGAAATGAATCCGACGACGTGCCCGGGTTCTCCGGGCACCATCGGCCGTTGTGCTCACCTCCTCGCCTACCTACCATATGTACCAGCGGTCGCTCGTCCTCGCTCTACGGTGAAGAAGACGGGCGACACGTTTTCAACCTCTACCTACTTACTTCGGCGGTCGCCTGCCTCCCGCTCATCGACGGTCGAAGGCGGGCGACACGCTCTGCCTCTACTTGCGGACCGGCGGCGTGGCGTGCAGCAACAAGATTCCACACAAAATTTTTTGTTGCGATCCATTTTCTAAATGCTCTAGAAGTTTTACGTCGCATTTGCACGCGTAGGGAAATCAAACGGTTGATTTTATGTTCAAACTTAGAAACTTTCTCAAAAAAGGGCACTCCAGGTCAACGGAAGGTCGATGTTACCTGAAGAAAAGACCTTACTATTAGTCTATACGAAAATGGTCTGACGGATCATCGAGAGAATTACCGCTCAGACGTTTTTCGTGTGAAATTTTAATTGACACAGTTGCTCTATTGTTCCCTGGTGTGTGACCGGGGAGTTTTAATCTGCTTTATTGTTGAAGCTCTGAGTGATTGGCTGGTGTCTTTCATAGGAAACACAAAAATTAAATTGTCCGAAAACAATTTGTGTGCACTAATGACAAAGGCACTTCCCTGTTGGTACGAACTGTTATCCCGTACTGCTTTGTTTTGTAAGGCTATACGTCACTCCATTTATCCATACGGATAACGTTGATTACTCAGCAAAATGATGGATTTTGTGTCTGAGGTTCCAGAAACCAAAAGATTGACAAATTATTTTTTCAGAAGCCAGAGCAGGGGGGACCTCGTGAAGGCTGATCATGAAATGAGGAGTCCAACTCGTAACAAGTATAGTTTGTTTGAATTTAGATAAGAAAGTGGTTACTGCAGCAAGTTTCTTGTTGGCAGAACATTACAAAGCGATGGCGACCACGAAACAAAGAAAAGTGCCAAGAATGAAGACTAAAGCGGCAAATGCGAACAAACGCCGCCATCCCCTCCTACTGAAAAGAAAAGTCCAACTCGCACTAATGCCCCGCCTCTCTCTGTTTGATAATCTATGAGGCTCAATCACCGAGCCCTCGTTCTGTCGCATCTCACGAGGAATTTCAAGAATGAAGGTTCGTCGATGTTTTCTCTTGACTCGTATAGTCCGTGGCAAGCGTTTGTTCTTCTCGAAAACAATAGCCAGTAAGTTAGTGATTTCGTCATCCGTGTCGTACTCTGGTGACGTTGGTATTTCAATCACTCGACGAACCAAACACACATGTGAACGAAAAACAACTCGCACACGAGTTCCCTGTCGCAAAACATAGCTTGCATACAGTGAAGAAGATGTCGAATCCCGACGATTATACGCAGAGTACATTGCTAGGTTCGTAGAGTTCCGAGTAGGGGTGAACGGTTGCTATTCAATTGCGGGGTTACAAGGGTGGAACAGCTTATATCATAGTTTCTCCAGCCCCTTTGATTGCTACTTCGTAAACGAGCTTACTTACAAATATTATTACCTGTCTCGGCCACTCAAACACTCTTTTGTTTCACAATTTCCTGCAATGAAAGAAGAAAAGTGGATGAATTTCATCTGCATATTCGAAATATTTATTTCATTGTACTATGCAGTAGCTCGATTCGGATGTCACGCAAAATTGTGAAATTGGCAACTGAAAGTAGTTAGTTTTGCCATACTGAAATTTAGAATGACATGGCGTGAAACATAGAAATGCTGTCAACTTGTAGATTGAGACTTCTGCTAGTTCAACCAGGTTTAAAGTTCGTCTAATCAGAGAGTGTGGCTTTGGGTGCCTTGTCGACTGGCGTGCATGAGGGACAATGCCGCCCCTCGCAGCAAAGCAGTTTCTGCCGCACCACTTCTTGGCTTTACTCATAATTCGAAGGAGCTCTCCTTGGTCACTTCTTCCTTCTCTTGCTACTGCCACGGTAGTTTGATTAACCGTTTATGCTACTGCACTATCTATTGTGTTCCTCATCTTCCAGAAAATTGTGTGGCTACCGAGGGATGCTGTTGCAGTGTTAAGTGGCAATTACAGGCAAGATCTTGCATATTATCGCAGTGATTCCCTTTTTCTTTGCGATCTCGTAGTTACATGAAGCGATGATTTCAAAAGGCAAATATTGTCCCGTTTTGCTCTATATATCCATGCACCACAGGTGACGCCGATTAAATGTATCTGTTGGTATAGTCTAATGAATTTTCGGACTCACATTTTGGACTCAGGTCAAGTATTCTATGCATTTGAAGTGACATAAACTTGTGTATTTAAAAACGAACCTACTCGGAATTACAAATCGCTCTGAAACATGTCATCTATTCGACCTGTGCTAGATACAATTCTGTACCCAAGAAAATTATGCGGCACTAAATGTATCGAAGGTATCCGCTTCAATGCCAAAGTAACGCTTTCGAAAGGCTCACTCTTTGGCACACCAAGTTGCTTCCTGGCCATACTACTGAATAAAAAGTTGTCTGGGGTATTACGTGAACAGATGAGGCAGCGTTCATTGTCGTCAGTGAATGAGTATAGTGCTATCGGCCATGAGGTTCGGTGGTTGATGTAATCACGGCGATTATGCGTAATATCGAATTACCGAGCGTTGGTCTGATGTCGTCACTCGCACACGGTTACGTGCTGAAGGATGGGGATATATTGTACTGGATTTTGTTTGAAAGATAAATATTTAGTGAAGCAGCATTCTCGTGCATCATGTAACTACGAGGTCGCAAAGAAAAACGTAAGTACGGCGATCATCTGCTAGATCTTGCCTGTAAGTACCACTTAACACTGCAACGGTATCGCACGTAAGCCGCGCAATTTTTTGTGGCAACGAGAAATTCAGTGCAACAGTATAAAAAGGTAGTTCAGTATTCATTCCTATGTTCCACGTCATGTTCTTCAAAAATTTGCGCGTTACGAAATCAACTAGCTTCAATTCGAATAGTAGATATAACCCGGGAGTGCTCGTTTCTCTTAGACGTTAAAAGAAATCCTTGATGAATCTAACAAATCGCTCGTTTCACGGGCATTGAACGAGTTTCAATGTGCTAATATGTGACAGCTTTCTGACGTATATTCTGATTATGTTATGTATTTTTCTCGACCTACATTTTCGTGCCTGTGCGCAAATCATGTAAAAGCCTGATCAGAATATAATATTTCATGTTAGACCTCGCTCAACAGCGCTGAAAATCTAGACAGCCATCTCCTAAAATTTGCTGCCACCCAGAAACATGCGAGATTTGGAACAGTGATGCTTGATAATATCCTTAGTTCAAGACAGCTGAAGTGATGCAAATACAGTATTTCGAAAGTGCCCATGAAATTCTCTACTTTTTTTTCTCTCAATGCAAGCAAAAAAGTGAAACAAGAAGTCTTTCAGAGGTTGGAACAAGTAATATACTTGTACGTTGGTTTGATTACGAAGTCACTATCAAAGGGGCCGGAAAACCATAATTAATGCTGTTCCATCCTTTTTACTCTCTGTCTAACTCATAATTTAATTCAGTAATTTTAGCTGATTGTCGATAGCGACAGTCTGTCCTAGGTGAATATTTAACTGCAGTCGATGTGATCCAATAAAAAAAGTCGACCATCAATTTGCTCACAGTGCTGCACCAGTCGGATGATGAGATTCGAGGCGCTACAAAGAAGGAAGATATTCGCAGAACTATAAATTGATGCATCTATCCACGGCTACACTCTGGCTCGGGACCGCAGCTGTGGATAGAAGAATAGGGGACCCGAGACAATGACACTCTTCACCCCAATCAGAACTCTACTAATCTTGCAATGTTCTGCACGTTCAATAGTCGAAATTCGACGCCTTCATCACGGTATCGAGTCATTTTTTGAACATGGAACACGCACGCGAATTGTGTTTCGTCCATATATACGTTTTGTTCGTCGAGTTCTTGAAAACGTAAGTCGACAGTATGCCACACGGATAACGAAATCATAAAATTACTGTCTATCGTTTTCATGAAAAACAAAAGCTTGCCACGGACTTTGTAAGTCAAGGCGAAAGAACAACCTTTCAAACTTGAAATTCCTCGTTACATGCAACGGAATAAGGGCTCTGTGATTGAGCACCATAGATTAACAAACTGAGAAAAGCGAAGCGTTTGTGCGAGTTGAACTTTCCTACTCAGTCTTAGGGGTTGGCGGGGTTTATTCGCATTTTCCGCTTTAGTCTTCATTATTGATACTTTCCTTAGTTTATTTCTCGCCATTGCTTTGCACAAACGTGGTACAATAAGTATTTCCTTTATCCAGAAAATGTACACGTTATTCTTGTCATTTTATGATCACCCTTTATGAGGTCACCCCTTATAGCTCCAGCATATCACATAATGGTCATTTACAGCGCGAAATATCATTCTTTTCGTTTTTCGAGCCGCGGGCTCTAATCTACTATTCTACGGAGTTATTTAACATAAAGGGTGCATCTTTAGCATTCATCATCCACTTTTAAAATTTTCATACCATTTGGGACTGAGATGGTCACTGCAAAACAGTAGAGGTTAGAAGGGTGTAAATTGTTTATTAGCATTCAAGAACACAGTGCAAAATCTATTTGGCTTATTTATACTCTCATTACGACTGATTTTTTGAAGTAGTAAAATACTCGGGATTTTGATAATATGAAATAAATATTAATATCGTAGTATCGCGAGGATGCTAAGTAAATTTTGACAGGCTACTATCAAACAACACATAATGTTGGATCTGTTTTTGGATACAAAGCGGAAAACGAAATTTTACAAACAAAAGGTTGAAAGTTTACTCGGGGTGAGTTCTCTGTCCTCTAAATTATCTGAACTCCCTGCTTATTAATTCCGATCGCTACAAATAAATATCTAACCCGCATTTGTGTGAATTGAAGCTTTGCAGCCACAGAATTAAGTTCTCCTGGATAATTCGTAAAGATATTAATCCTTCGTCATTCCTCTTTCCCGGTATTTTCCGTTCTACCTTTTTTCATAACCGAAAATTCACCTCAACATCGCCCGCACATGTCATCAAGAACGACCACGCTTCTATGCATGCTTATCTCATGCACATGGCCCCCCCCGTAGCAAGGGTGACGGGATTTAGCGGGGATTAAGCTCTTTCCAACGAATGGTCTCTCGTATCTCTGGGTTCTTTTTCCTTGAACCGGTATTTTCAACATATAAGCACCATTGATGCGCAACTCAGTATGTTAGGTTTGACAACAACCTTTTTTTCAGTGAATTCCAGTCTCGTTTTCCTTCAAAACGCGTCAGCTTGCAATCACAGAGGTTCTGAACTAATCTATTCCAGTATACATTTTGATAAAATATCGAAACATTCAATTACTACTGTACGAACTACGCTTCGTGCGTACTCGTAAGGCAGGAATATAGGTGTACGCAGAAATAGAAGTATACACTCAAAGTGGAGCTTTACAGCAATAAAGCAGCGCAGACCAATTGTTGCCAACATAGTCAGTGGCGGCATCATGTTATTCTGCGACTTTCTGCGGTATCCCACTGTTCTCGAACACGATACCAACTCCACCATCACCGCCATGCAACTGTATCCGCATCGCGCAGAGCTCAAGCGCAAACCTATCACGCGAATCCGGAAGAACAAGAAGCCGACTTACGTGTATGTCGACCCCGCGACTCTCCTACCACTTGGCGCTCAAGCGCGTGGTGCGAAAAGCACTCAAGCGCGTCGAATCCCGAAACCGAAGGAGGAGCTGGATCCTACAAATGTCTATAAGACCACAACGCTGGTCTTACTACGTCTGCGTACCAAGATTGTACGCGCGACATACAAGCGCTATTGGGCATGCAAACAAAACATCAAGCCAGAGAAGTTCGAGTGGGAGAGCCCGGAGGGTGACGGCGATGCGTGCGAACGTCAAGAAAACCTCTTGCACTATATCGAGCAGTATCTTCCTTTGATCCATCTTTATGGGAACCAAATTCGCTTAAGCGAGTCCGCTTCCTAACGTTTGGCGCAGGCGAATAGGAGTGGTGGTCCACGTCATTGGGCTTGGATGGAATTAATCAAGGCAATCGCTGCTGAACTATTACGCCGCGAAGATGAAGCCGTTCGCAGCGCACAAGCGAATATCCGGACGCGCGCTTAAGCGCAGAGTAATTATGCGTATCAATAAGGAGTGCCTTGCAGAATATGTAGATGTGCGCAAACCAACGGTTGAGGATAAGCTGAAGGCGGCCTTGACCAATGCATACGAGTCTGGCAATCTCGATCAAGCGAAACGTGCCCAGGAACAGTTGGACAGGAAGTTAGCGCTTGAGCGCGTCAAGCGCCGCGCTAAGAAGGCACGTAAGCGAATTATCAAGCAGTCTTGTGTCCAGATGGGCACTCGCCCTAGGGGATTCGATCCCAGTTCGGATAATGAAGAACATGGTTAGACATTTTCTTCAGCAGCTATCGCTTAAGTGGAAATAGTGAATTTGACCTCTTTCCATTTCCTTCTATTGATTTGTAAATCGTTTTAGCGACTTTCTTTCTTCTTCGATCTATATTTGCCCAAGCGATGTTCCAAATTCATCGACTTGAATTCGCTCAAGCGAAACGATGTGGTCCTGACCATGGTGGCGGATTGTTTGTTTCGTCGGGCTGTCAGATGATGTAAGCATTACAGGGTATTCAACCTAATTGGTATCTGTTATGTCATCAATATCAGGAAATAGTGTATTCTCGCAGCATAGCGGTCAGCTGCGTCATCCATTCAGATGTGATTTCCTTGGCTGCATCTGAACGCTCCCTTGATAATCCAACATCATATGCCTTCACTTGCCTGGGATATTTCCTGCCGCACACTTTATTCGCGAGTAATTCACCCCCTGAGCGTTTTCGCTCCGTTCAAGCGTACTTATTTCAGTCTCAAACCTTCGCCCTGGTATCCATCTCTAACTTCGCTCGAGCGTTAATTGCTCTCCCTGTGCATCTCTATCGGGTGACGCGCATATCAATTGGTCGCATCTGCATCACCGGCATCATCAACCTCAACCCTCTCTTTGCACCAAAGCGCTTCCATTCACGTCAACTTCCTGTGCTTGAGCGGACATTCACTCCTCACCTAGACTTTCCCATGCTTGAGCGTATGCCACACGCGCTTAAGCGCTTGTACGTCGGATATTTTTTCTTCATTACATTGCGATTTGTGGGGTTCCGCGGTCGTCTCTGAGCCCTGCCTTTCTCGTTCACACTTTGTTTTCGCGACATGGATCCAATTATCGAAGAAACCATTGCCAATATGGGTGTCAATGTGCGCGGAAGCTTTCTTCGTCCATCTGAGCGCACATCAATCCTTTCAAACATGAAACCGATTCGATATGAACCTAATTCCGCGTCCATTTCTGTTAATAGCTTTGGTGCTACGATGCACCCATTCAAGCGTGGGCTGCAGATAATTGGAACATTGCAGCTATCCCCTGCGGTGATGATGAGTTTCATCTATCTCGTGGTTCGCTTTTCGGCTCTAGTTCTCTAGACGGCACCGTATCCGGATTTTGGCCGATTCTATGGGAATCCTTGAATATCTCCTGGGCACCGAAAATCCACTATACATTTGTGGACTGGCCTTATCGAGCCGTAAGCAGAAAAGCTCGAATCCTGAGACGCAAAGGGAAGGGACCTGCTAGGCCATCCGCCAACGTTGAGGGCTGTTTAAACCGAACTGCTCTGGTCTTAATCAAGAACAAGATCAAGCGTTGGATTGAAGATAATTCGGGATTTTGCATCTTGATTGGATGTCCTGGCGCTCAAGCGCGTAACGTTCACACCGCGCGATACTATATCCGTTGTTTTAGTGAGATACGATTTCGCAATTCAGGTCGCAATTGTGTAGTGGATGCTGCTTGTAATGCAGCATTCCTTTTACTCAGAGAAGAAAAAGCAACATTCATTAATATCCATTTCATGGAAGCCGCTCGGCGCGCTTCACAACGGCTACGCCCTTTTGATTAAGGT
>JAAUYH010058626.1_pt1 | contig 20870 bp, 20 predicted proteins | sample 7278061 | NCBI WGS metagenome assembly JAAUYH01 (sample SAMN14350203, study PRJNA611818) | marine sediment metagenome | isolation source: surface marine sediment (0.6m) | place: French Polynesia: Moorea | collected 2018-08 | reverse complement strand
GGGTTAATTTGTAAACAGGAAGTGAACTTCGTTGGAGTAACTATTTGTTAGTTGATGCTCGTTTCCTCCCCAACGTTTTCAGACGATGGGGTTTCCACTCGCATATTTTACCATGAAACCAATAACTCAGTTAATTATCCCTAGTTTAGTGATGGGTTTATTCGCTAATTTGTCCACTGCCCAGGCTGCCATTATTAGCTATGATATGCAGGGGCAAATTGCCACAGGAGAACCCTCTTTAATCGGAGAAAGTTATTCAGGATCTTTTAGTTTTGATGATGTTTCGGGGGAGGTTGAATCCATCACTTTCAATTTATTGGGGTCAACCTTTACTGAAGTTGATGCTGATATTATGCCTACAGTGGAATTTTTTGATGGGGACTTTTTAGGCTTAGATTATACTGTAACAGTGGGTGATATTGACTTTCCTTTGGCTAGTTTTGCCTTAATCAGTGGTTTTTTTGCAGTGGAAGATGCTTTATTTGACTACACTCCCCGTACGGGTAATGCTGGCATTGGTAGCATAACTTATTCCTTATCTCCCGTTGCTTCTATTCCTGAACCTTCTGTTACTATGTCTTTATTTTTCTTAGGACTTTTTGGCATCATTACCCACAAAAATAAACACCCCTAATCTTTTTAATCCCATGACTTCTGTTACCGGTTCTTCTTATGATATTAAGTGGGAAAAATTACCCGAGGATTTTATCTTACCTGATGACCCTGTGGATAATATTCATCAACCAGCGTTAGCGGCGGCTTTAACGGATAGTTTGGAAGTAGCTGGCAAACTTTTTGATACCGCCGTCACAACCACCAATTACGGCATCTGCGCCACTGTCAATGGCAAAATTGTCGTAAAAGCCCCCGACTGGGCTTATATCCCCCATATTCGTGTGCCTCAAGGGGAAATTGATCGCAGCTACACCCCCCAACTTCAAGGGGAACCCCCTCTTATGGTCATGGAGTTTCTCTCAGATACCAATGGCCATGAATATTCTATTAAACCCACTTATCCCCCTGGAAAATGGTTCTTTTACGAGAAAATTCTCAAGGTTCCTCACTATGTTATTTTTGAGCCTTACAGTGGGTTAATTGAACATTATCAGCTTGATAAATCTGGGGGATATAAAATACAATCTAGTGATGAAACTGGGCGTTATTGGATTCCTCAATTACAGCTTTATTTAGGGCTTTGGGAAGGGACAAGAGAACAACGAAAAGGCTATTGGTTGCGCTGGTGGAATGAAAGAGGCGAGTTGTTACTCTGGGGGTCAGAATTAGCTCTTCAGGAACGCCAAAAAGCCGAAGTTGAAAGGCAGAAAGCTGAAGTTGAAAAGCAGAAAGCTGAAGTTGAAAGACAAAAGGCTGAAGTTGAGAGACAAAAAGCTGAGGCTGAAAAGCAGAAAGCTGAACGTTTAGCGGCTCAATTAAGGGCTGCTGGTATTGAACCCGAATTTTAACAGTAGGGTGGGCAATGCCCACCTTACAATAACTAAAACTAATTAGCGAGAAATATTTGCATCGGGTAAGAGTCAGCTACTAATTGATTGGCCCTATTTTCAATATCTATGTTAGCTTCATAGGGTGATTTGGGCTTAGTTTCTTCAAAATTAAGTAATGTTTTAATGCGTTGATAGGCTTGATAAGCAACAGTGGGAAAGAAAGAAAACTTACCGGGTAAAACACATAAATAGTTACTATCAGCGTCAGATTCAATCCAATAACTATACCGTCGTTTTTGTTCTTCTTGACTAATAAATTCAGTTTTCACACATTCGTAACTATACAGTTGACGACTATATAACTTTTCTTTGCCAAAATATCGTTCTGCTGACTCTAAAATGGGTTCTATATCTACCCCATCCATATTATCATCATTGGCATAACCAGAATCAGCTAATAAAGAGTAAATATATTTTTCGTCACCGACTTCTCTCTGTTGTACAAAATGATTAAAATGAAAGCGATTTTTAGTGGACATTCTTACAAAATTAGTATCTACTAAAGCAGGATAAGCGACTACCATTGCACTACGACTACGTTTTAATTTTGCTCTCACTTGTAAATCGTTTAAAAAGGGTTCAAACCCTTCACCAACTGCAAAGATAAACAACTGAGCTTTGAGTCGTTTTGAACGTCCTTCTTTTGTCTTACAGAGCAAACTTTTGATCCTAAGTTTACCGTAACTATCGATTAATAATTTATCGATTTTGATACCCGTTTCAAAAGTTACTCCATGACTCAAACAACTGGAGACTAAATCTTTTAAAATTCTGCTGGTGTGCATAGAACAATCCAGGGTTTTAATTAAGTCATAATTGGAGGGATCAATATTATAAGATGAATCAAACTGACGGCAAAGATTACGAATAACTTCTGCGGAATTTTTCAAAGAACAGTTTAACCCTTCATAGTTTTCTACCTGTCCATAAGTTGGGGCTAAACATTGATTATTTGTTAACCAATTGTGTTGTTTTCCGTAAGCAACTTCTAATCTTCCTAAGACTCTATTTCGTTGAATATTGATTTGAACAGCATCACTTTTTAGACGAGATGAACGAATTTCTGGGGCATCTTCTTGGGGATGAATTAAATAAACAGGAGCATCATTGAACCATCCTTTAGGGTTAGGAGAAATAGCAGGAGTAAAAAAACTAGGATCTTTTTCGACTAAATTAACGTTACATTGTTCGGTGAAATAAGGCGTATATAAATTTATTAAATCTTCCACCCCATTGACACAATTAATAAAGGTTTGAGCATCATCTTGACCTGAATATAAGGCTCCTGTATGATACCATCCTTCTAACTTTCCTGATGCTAATGTACCGATTTGAGGAGCTTTTTCTAATAGTTTAATGGATAAATTACTGTGACGGGCTAAAAATTCAGCAATAGAAACTCCAGCAATACCACCACCAATAACAACAACATCAACGTATTCAATTTCTGAGACTTGAAGAGGGTTCATAAAACAATAATTTTATACTTTGTAATAATCATTTAATTAACTTAAATAAATTATAACGTAGAATAAAAGAGTGAGTTGGGAAAAAAAGAATGGATCAAGCAGAATTTTACTTATCAGTATATCAAGATTATCGAGAACACGCACGACACAGTGAATCAACCAGAGAAACTGCTAATAATTTTATGTTAGCCATCTCAGCAGCTATTATTGGCATAATGACATATGATGAGAAGCTTTGTCGTAGTGATATACCTTTAAGTATTAGTTTAATTGTTCTTGGTATTCTTGGTTTCCTGTCTTCTGTTGCTTATACAGCTCGTTATCAGCGTAATAGAATACGAGCATCTTATATCAAAAAAGAATTTGATAAATTATATTCAAGTAACAATAATAAAATTGAATCTATCCAAGAGCTTAAAGAAAAGGCGGATACAGAATATAAAGAAATGCGATCTAATATTTTTTCAATAAATGGTTTATTGAAAGAAAAAGTGTCTGATAATAATTTAACCAATCAAAAAAAAGAACAGAAAAAAACTTCTCTTAAGGAAATGATTAAAGACGGAGGCCATCATGTAGTCTGGTTTTTATTTCCCTCTGTACTGATTATTGTCGGTATTATATTGACAATACTAGCCAGGGGTAAATGTTGAGTATCGCGTATAATAATGATAGATTTTTTAGTCAGGGACAACAACAAAATATCTATATGAATTTTTCCCTTCCAGTTACGTATCGTAGCTTCTTACCTCGCTTTTATCGCCTCGCTTCAGTCAGTATTTTATCTAATATGATGGTTCCCTTAGCGGGGTTGTGTGACACTGCGTTTTTAGGACATTTAGAGGACATTCGTTACTTAGCTGGTGTTATTCTCGGAAGCATTCTGTTTGACTATTTATATCGGGTTTTAAAGTTCATTCGTTCTGGAACTAATGCTATCACCGCACAAGCAGTGGGAAGAGATGATGAAGAAGGAATCTTACTTGCTATTTTACGCAGTGGTTTAATTGCTTTAATTATTGCTTTTATTCTGATTATTTTACAATATCCTATCGAAAAAATAGGCTTTACCTTATTATCAGGTTCTCCTGATATTGAAGTATCAGGAATAGAATATTTTAATGCTAGAATTTGGGGCGCACCGGCGGTTTTACTTAACTTTGTTTTCATTGGTTGGTTCTTAGGAAGAGAAATGAAAGCAGCAATTTTTTTGTTGTCTTTTGTTGGTAATTTCTCCAATGTTGGCTTAGATTACCTAATGATTTATCGTTGGGGTTGGGGAAGTATGGGTGCAGGTTTAGCTACCGCGATTAGTCAATATTTGGCTTTGTTTGTTGCTATTATTTTTATGATAGTTAGTGTTAAATGGCATGGAATTTCAGGAATATTAAAAAAAGTTTTAGATAAGCAAGAGTTTAAATCAATTATTGCCTTAAAAGGAAACATCTTGATTCGATTTTTAGCTCTCATTTCTGCCTATTCTATTTTTACTAATTTAAGTGCATTATTAGGGACTGAGATTTTAGCAGCCAATGGTTTATTATTACAAATTGCTCTGTTGAGTCAATTTACGGTTCAAGGAATAGGAATGACTCTACAAACGTTAACAGGAAACTTTAAAGGAAAAGGAACCATTGAACAAATATTACCTTTATTAGTTGTGTCTATTATTAACAGTTTAGTCATTGCTTTAACTTTTGCTATGATTCCATTTCTTTTCCCTGAAACTATTTTTAACTTATTAACCAATCACCAAGAAATTAGTCAAGCAACCATAAAATATACGTTATGGTTGTTACCCCTTTTATCTTTAACAGCAACAGCGTTTATGTTAGAAGGTTATTTCATTGGACTAAAAGAAAGTGCTATCCTAAGAAATGGCGTATTGATCGCCTTTTTTATTGGTTTTTCACCCTTAGCAATTTTGTCTTATTATTGGCAAAATAATCATTTATTATGGTCAGGTTTAACTGCTTATATGGGAACATTAATGATTACATTATTTATACAATTACCGAAAGTACAAAGTAATCATATCCCTATTGAGTCATGATGAGTTTTTAAGATATTTAATATCAACTCAAAAATCAAGTTTTGTATTACCTCAATTTGAAATGTTAGACAATATGATTTAATCTTCCCTCAGCCAGCCTTTATTCAAACTTACTTCACTAAATAAGAAAGAGTCAGGAACTTGGTACTGTTCGTGACTCTCTAATAATTCTATACAATTTAATAATACAGTTAATATAAACTCGGGGATGTCTTCAATTCCTTGAATAATTTGTTGTTTGTTGTTCATACTCAGTACCCTAACTCATTAATGGCTGCAATTGTTAGCAGTAGAATCTTTAAGCCTCTGCTTTAATTGCTGGTTGCGTCTTTTAAGCTGTCTTAATCTAGCGGATGCTAGACGACTCTTATCATTACGCCGATTCATGTTACGGGGAGATTCCCACGATTTGATTCGCATAATTTCCTGTTTTTTGCTTCATATATTACATTATATACTACTCTTGCGTAGTACAGCAATTTTTTCCATAAAAAAATCTTATACCATAGTTTTGTAGCTTATTTTACAGATTCCGTTTTAACTGATCTAACTCATCATCCAATTCCCACTTTTGAAACTCTGCTTCTAGAGGGTCATTAGCTTTATTATAGCTACTGTAATTGATAGTTTGATTCCATCCTTTCGTATCATAATTAGCTTTAGCTTGAGCCGCTTGGACTTGTCTTGCCTTAGTTTGTAATTCTTCCTTTCGCTGTCGAATTTGAGTTAAAAGGGTTTTTCCGTTAGCAATTTGTTGTTTAGCTGCTTCCATTTGGCCCCATAGTTGATTACCTTGACGCAAGAGAGCAGCTTCTCTTTCTTGCGCCCGTTGAGCTAAATCTAACCGTCCGGCTGCTTGAGCTTTTGCCACTCGTTTGTGCCAATTTTGGATCTCTTCAGCGAGGGACAAAATATCAGATTCTAGACGTTTTTTCTGGCCTTCCTTTTCAATAATCAATTTTAAGGCTTCTTCTTCTTGCTCTCTTAACTGTTCTAAGAGAGCTTGTAATTCCAGATGGGGATTATTTTTCAGAAATTCTTCTAAGCGTGTTTCTAGAAAGCGACTGAAATCATCAAAAATACTCATATAGCAAATAACAAATGTTAAATTCTCAATTAAAAAGCTTGTCCTACTTCTAAATATTTAGTTTGACCATTGTGATAAATAATAGCCTTTTGATTTTGTACTCCCATGAGAATACCACCACTACTCCCCACTGCTTCCCCAATTTCAAACCGTCGACTAATCCCATTAAAGGTAAAAATAGCGGTTGATTGTTGTCCTGACTCCAAAACACCTACTAATTGATGACCGGTATCTTGAGGCAGTTGAGAATTAGCTGCAATTTCTGGGGGAACCGGCAACGTATTATTGTCGGGGGTTAATTCAGGAACACTAGACGGTTGTGAGGGAGGGGACGGTAAAGGAGGTGCCGGAGGCGCATTATTAGAGGGAGGGGAAGGAGGAGTCGGGGTCGATGAGTTGGGGGGATACATTGGCACATAAATCCGTTCTACCACCTTTTCTGAAGTTGGGGGTGAGGGGGGTTGAATAGGAACGGTAGAGGATTTTTTGTCTTCAGGGTTAACTAAGGTTTTTTCCGTTGAAGGTTGGTTAATAACGTTGAGGGATTGTTGTAAATAGGCAATAAACTGAGTATTAGCGGGACTGGGGGTTGGTTTAGCTGTTTTGGGTTGTTTTTGTTCGGATAGATCGTAAACTATCCACATCAACGCCAATAAACAGTAAACACTGGCAGCCCCAAAACAAATTTTATCCAAATGTTTTGGAATTTTACGCGCCGTCTCGGGGATCTCTTTGCGATCGCTTTGAGTTGAATTCACAGGTTTTCCTCCCCACATTTGATAATCGCTATTGTCATTATAATCTTAACTTTTCCCTAAGAAGAATCCTCTTGAGAACAATGTTAGTTTCACTGAGGTTTTCGGGAATGTTATGAATATAGCTCTTTACTCTCGATAAACTGTGATGAGTAATGCCTCAGAAGTCCGCCACCTGCTAGTTATCGCCGATCAAAAATCTAGACGGATTGTCCCGTTAACGGATAAGACTTATTCCATTGGTCGCGATCCCAATAGTAATATTTTGTTATACGATCGCCAAGTATCCCGTCATCATGCCACTTTATTGAAAATTGATGATGATAATACGGATCAACCCTGTTACCGTATTATTGATGGTAATCTACAAGGAAAAAAAAGCACCAATGGCATTGCCGTCAATGGAAAATATTGCCTTTCCCATGATTTAGCCCCAGGAGATTTAATTCGTTTTGGGAATCAATCTCAAGCTAACTATCATCTGATTGCTGATTCTGCTGAACTGGCTTTATTGCAAGATCCAGACGCTAATAGTAGAAGTGATGACACCAGTTTGCCGTTAGATGATTTACCCCTTGTAGATCATTTTGCCCCTCTTGATGAAATTTTCTTAGAAGATGAGGATGAAGAGGATCAACCCTCTAACACAATGGCATTTAGTAGTCAGAAAAAAGATAGAGACTCAGATAACTTGAAAGATCAAGCTTCTTTAGCTGATTCTAATCCGAATCCCATCATCGAAATTGATTTTCAAGGACAGATTACCTATATCAATGCTGCTGCTAAAATCAAGTTTTCTGATTTAATTAAATTGCAATCATTGCATCCTATTTTGCAAAATCTCATCGGTAATAGAACCCCAATGGAGGGAACGTCTTTCGTTCGAGAAGTGCAATTTGAGCAAAGTTTTTTTGAGCAACATATTCACTATTTAAAAGAAAGTGAATGTTTAAGAACTTATTTATTTGAGATCACAAAATATCGTAAACGAGAAGTTAAGCTAACGGCAGGAAAAGATCGTTACCGTTTCTTTTTTGAGCAAAGCACAGAAGGGATTTTAGTCATCAATCCAGATACTAAGCATATTATTGAAACGAATCAAGCTTATTGTAAATTACTGGGCTATAGTAGTGCTGAAATTATTGGCTGTAATCTTTATCAATTACTAGAAATAGATCGGGATACTTTTAATAAAGAATTAGAAACAATTACCACAGACAATCCTTATATTATTAGGGAATCTTTTCACCGTCATCAAAATGGTTCCTTACTAGCGGTTGCGGGTCAAATCAACCTCAGTAGCTATCAAGGACAGGAGGTTTTATGTTTAATTGTTCGGGATATTCGTGAGCGAAAACAAGCAGAAGAAGAACTGCAATATCAACTGCTTCATGATCCTCTAACTAATTTACCTAATCGTGAATTATTTAAACAACAATTCGGGGTAGCTTTGGCCCATGCCCAACGCCATGAACATTTATTGGCGGTGATGTTTATTGATATTGATTCGTTTACTCATATTAATAATACGTTAGGTCATTCCATTGGGGATAAGGTATTACAAAGTTTTGGAGAAAGATTAAGTTCTTGTATTCGGGCTGGAGATACCGTAACTCGTTGGGGAAGTGATGAATTTGTTTTATTATTACCTCAGATTAAAAATACAGAAGATACGGTTAAACTAGCCCAACGTATTTTTAACACTCTACAAAGACTGTTCGTTTTTGATGAACATCGTCTACAAATTAAGTGTAGTATTGGTATCGCTATTTATCCTCAAGATGGAGACAATGCAGAAGGGTTACTAAAAAATGCAGATACGGCTTTATATCGTACCAAGGAACAAGGAAAAAATCACTATCAATTTTATAGTCCCCATTTAACCGCAGAAGCCGAACTATTATTACGTTTAGAAAGTTTACTGCATCAAGCCTTAGAAAAGAAACAATTTTCTCTTCAGTATCAACCCCAACTACAATATAAAACGGGAAAAATTGTCGGTATGGAAGGGTTATTACGGTGGGAAACCCCCGGGTTTGGCATGATTATGCCCCAGAAATTTTTACCGTTAGCTGCAAAAACAAATTTGATTTTACACCTCAGTAAATGGGTATTAAAAACCGCTTGCGAACAAAATTTATCTTGGCAAAAAGATGGGTTACCACCTATTCCAGTGACGGTTAATTTGTCGGCAAGGGAATTCCAACAACCCCATTTAGCGACAGTGGTGGCCAGTATTCTCGATGAAACGGGACTAGACCCTCAATGGTTAGAATTAGAATTAACCGAATCAACGTTACGACAAAATTTGAATTTAGCCCGCAAAACTTTAGAGGATCTTCAAAATTTAGGAGTTCGTATTGCGCTAGATGATTTTGGCCGCGGTTTTTCCTCTTTAGGATATCTCAAACAATTTTCATTCCGTACCTTAAAACTTCATCAAGATTTAATCCGAGACTTACGGGGAACTTCGGAAGAATTGGGGTTAATTTCTGCTGTTTTAGCCATTGGTAAGGGTTTTAATATGCGTGTTGTTGCGGAAGGAGTAGAAACCTCTGACCAACTCAAAATTCTAGAGGATCTTCATTGTACCGAGATCCAAGGTTATTGGTTTAGTCGTCCTTTACCTACTAAAGAAGCGACCGAACTCCTCGGTAAAATTGCGAGGAACAATTATATAGATTCTGCAAATTTTATGTCTTTACCGATGAGTGATGGTTAGTTTCTGGAGACTTGTGGGAACAATAAGAATAACCCCAAGTTTTGTGTATCTGTGATGGACATATCATCCTTTCGTCATATTCTTGTCATTGAGGATCAAAAAGCGCGACGCATTGTTGCTTTGGAAGAAGCAACCTATAGTGTGGGTCGAGAATCGAGTAATGATATTGTTATTTATGAGCAAGTTGTTTCCCGTCGTCATGCGACTATTGTCCGAGTTAGATTAACCCCCCGATTAGATAGTTATTCTTATCGCATTATTGATGGAGATTTAGAAGGTCATCGTAGTACCAATGGTTTATTAATTAATGGGAAGTTAAAAGAATCTCATAATTTGAAACATGGTGATGTGGTTATTTTTGGTCCTCAAGCTAAGGTCAGTTATTATATTATTTCTACGGCTTTAGATATTGATTTATTTAATCCTCTTGATCCTGGACAATTAGAACAGGAGGATGATGCTATGATGGAAACCATGATTGCTGAAGATAATAATAAGTTAACGTTAATTAATGAGGGAAGTTTACAAGAACGCGATCGCGATGATTTAATTCGATTAGCATCTTTTCCTGAATTAAGCCCTAATCCTATTATTGAAATTGATTTTACGGGAAATTTAACTTATCTCAATCCAGCAGCTAGTATTAAGTTTAAAACGATTACACAGGAGAAATTAAAACATCCTGTTTTAGCTGGATTGCTTTCAGAAGTTCATAATATTCAAGGGAATTTATTATTAAGAGAGGTGATAATTGGTTCAGAAATTTTTGAGCAGTATGTTCATTATTTATCCGATCATCAACTGATTAGGAGTTATTTGTTTGATATTACTGCTAGAAAAAAAGCTGAAAAAAACTTAGAATATCGGGCTTTTTATGATACTTTAACTGATTTACCTAATCGTAATTATTTTGATGAAAAGTTGGAAATTGCTTTAATTAAAGCTAAAAATAATGACTATTTAATGGCAGTGCTTTTCCTTGATTTAGATTCTTTTAAAAATATTAATGATAGTTTAGGCCATAAAATTGGCGATCAATTACTCAAACTTTTTGCGAAACGGTTAACTGCTTCTGTGAGAAATGATGATGTTGTTTCCCGTTGGGGAGGGGATGAATTTACCTTATTATTACCTCAAATTAATACCCCAGAAGATACGATTACTTTGGCACAACGTATTCTCGATGATCTCAAGCAACCTTTTGAAGTTTCAGGACATCAATTATATATTAAAACCAGTATTGGTATTGCTATTTATCCTCAAGATGGTGAGGATAGTGAAACTTTATTGAAAAATGCTGATGCTGCTCTTTATCGGGCTAAAGAAAGAGGAAGAAATCATTATCGATTTTATCGGTCAACGATGACTTCTAAGGCATCTTTATTATTAAAATTAGAAAATCTTTTATATCAAGCGTTAGAAGAAGAATCTTTTTCTTTAAACTATCAACCTCAATTAAATTTGACCAATAATAAAATTAGTGGTATGGAGGCTCTTTTGCGATGGTATCATCCCGAATTAGGTCATGTTTCTCCCGTTAGATTAATTCCTTTAGCTGAAAAAACAGACCTGATCATTCCCATTAGTCTCTGGGTATTAAAAACCGCTTGTCAACAAAATAAAGCTTGGCAAGAACAAGGTTTACATCCTATCCCTATGGCAGTTAATTTATCTCCTAAACAATTTCAACAACCTAATTTAGTAGAGATCATTGCTCAAGTTTTAGAAGAAACAGGTTTAGAACCTCATCTTTTAGACTTAGAAATTACTGAAACAGCGATGATGGAAGATATTGATTTTTCCCAAGAAACTTTACAAAAATTGCGAGATTTGGGAGTCCAAGTTTCCTTAGATGATTTTGGAACCGGTTATTCTTCTTTAAAATATTTACAACAATTTCCGATTACTACCCTCAAAATTGATAAATCTTTTATCCAAACTTTACAAAATAATTCGCAAAATACAGCTATCATTTCTGCTATAATTGCCCTGGGCAACAGTTTTAACTTAAGGGTGATTGCTGAAGGGGTAGAAACGTTACAACAGTTAGAATTTCTACAAAGATTAGACTGTAAGGAAATTCAAGGATTTTGGTTCAGCCGTCCCCTAAAACCCACCGATGCTACTACATTTTTAAGTCAGGTTTAAGGGCAAATGAATTAAAGCTTAGGGGAAACATTGAATTGTTAAAGAAAACGTTAAACTTACATTAAAGTAGAGATGATTAAACGATGAATTACTCAACAAAAAATACCGATAATCGTTATATCTTAGTCCTTGAAGATAACAACTCTCGTCGCACAATTTCTTTAGAAGAGTCTAAATATTCTTTAGGAAGACATTCTAGTAATTCTATTGTTATTCATTCTCGACAAGTTTCTCGAAAACACGCTACTTTAATTAAAAAATTTAATCGCAAAACGAATCAAGAATCATTCTGGATATTAGATGGAGATTTAGAAGGAAAAAAAAGTCAAAATGGTATTTTTATTAATGGAGAAAAATGCACCGTTCATGAACTTACAGATGGGGATTTAATTAATTTTGGCTGTGAAGTAAATGCCAGTTATCATGCAGTTTCTCCTGCTACTATTTCAGAAAGTTTTATCGATAAAAACAAATCGAAAAAAATAGATAAATCTATACTTAAACCTGTTAAGCAACCAGCCACCTTACCTCTAGATAAGTCTGTCGAACCATCTACTTTTTTATTAGACAATTCTTCTCTCAAAGATTTGGGAAATGATGATACTTTTCAAGAAGAATCTTATCTTGATCCTGTCACTGACTTACCCAATCGTATTCTCTTTAATGAATATGTTTCTATTGCAGTAACTAATGCAAAACGTCATAAAAACTGTTTAGCAGTTTTCTTGATAGATATCAAACGGTTTAGTGAAGTTAATGATAGTTTTGGCTATACGATTGGAGATTATTTCCTACAAGCGATCGCCCACCGTTTAAAAAATTGTATTAGAACAGGGGATATTGTTGGTCGTTGGGGTGGGGATGAATTTGCCATTTTATTACCCCATATTAAAGAAGCCGATAATCTCTATAAAATTACACAACGGATCATCAAAGAACTAAAATATCCTTTTACCGTTGAAGACAAAACTCAATCCTTAGTTACTCATTTGGGAATGGCGATTTATCCTAAAAATGGACAAGTTCCTCAAGACCTTTTAAATTATGCAGAAACTCAATTAATTTACCACAAAAGAACAGGTAATCATAATATTCTCAATGAAAACTTAAGCCAAACCAATGCCTCATTATCACAGGTCGAAAAACGACTTTACGAAGCCTTAACTAAAAAAGAATTATGTTTATACTATCAACCCCAATTAAATAGTAATACTAAAAAAACAGAAGCAATGGAGGCTTTTATTCGCTGGAAACACCCTAAATATGGTTTAGTTCCTCCTAAACAATTTTTACCTTGGGTAGAAAAAACGGAATTACTTGTTCCCTTAACTCGTTGGATTTTAGAACAAGCTTGTACACAAAATAAAAAATGGCAGAATGCTCACTTACCATTCGTGATAGTATCCATTAATTTATCGATGGCTCAATTTCATCATCCTCAATTAGTTGATTTAGTGGGTGAAAGCTTAACGTCTACGGGACTCGATCCTCAATGGTTAGAATTAGAAATTACTGAAGCAATTATTTTAAAAGATATTAAATTGGCTTATGAAGTGATAAGAGAATTAAGCGAGTTAGGGGTTAGGGTTTGTTTAGATGATTTTGGCATTGGTTATGCTGCAGTTAGTAATTTACATCAAATGCCTTTTAACACCATAAAAATCGATGTTTCTTTGATCAAAGATATGGATGAAAATCCGGAAAATACCACCTTAATTTCTGCGCTTATTGCTTTAGGAGAAAGTTTTGATATGAGAGTCGTTGCTGAAGGGGTAGAAACCCAACAACAACTCAATACGTTGCATAATTTACACTGTCAAACCATGCAAGGATATCACTTGAGTAAGCCGCTTTCGGTTCAAGAAGCCACTCAATTTTTAACCTTTCATAATATAGAACCCCTTGACACCCTTTAGGGTAAAATTTCTTTGCCTACCGCTTCATAAGCTGACCAAGCCATCTTAGAACGGGGATCGGGATAATCTCTGGTAATCACTCCCCGTTGAGACGCTTTTTCAAACACTACCAATAAAGGAATAGACTTTTTAAAACGAGGTAAGTTAGCTTCTTTGAGACGTTTTTTGGCTTCTTGTCCGCTTTTGGTTCGTCCATCCACTTTAGTTAACAACACTTTAAAATTAGCATTAAGGGCCTGTAATTGTTCGACGGCCTTAAAAGTGGCATCTAAGTCCAAATGATTCGGAGTGGTAGGAATAATCAACAAATCACTCCCATCGGCGAGATCCTTAAATTCTTCGGGTTCCGGTCTGGCCCTCGTATCAACGATGATGTGGGGATATTTGCGAATAATACTGGTTGATCCTGCTTGGGAAGCCACATGAAACGGCAATTTATCCTCCCTAGACCAAATTAATGCAGAACGATTGCGATCAGCATCAATGAGTAAGGTAGGGGCTTTTTCTTGCAAATAAGCCGCTAGATGAATCGATGTAGTGGTTTTGCCGACACCCCCTTTCAAAGCAGTGATAGAAATGATCATAATCTGGTTAACTGATTTATCGAAGTTATAGATTCCTCCCCGTTCCCAGATTACACCACTGTGACCCCCTTTTTTTCTGATGACAATTAAAAAAGCGTCACCTCTAAGAAACTTCTCTCTCAGGCTTGCGTCACAATAAGAGTGTGTGTGAGGAGTAAGAACGAAAGACAAAAGCCTTTAAGGTCGAAACATGGCCAGACTCTTAAAGGCTTTTTTTTCTTGTCTAAAATTAACTATTACCTTCTTCTAGCTCTCGGATGCGAGCTTGCAATGGCTCTATCATTTTGGCTACTTCTGCTTCTGAATAGCGAATTGGAATGTGTTGGGGGCAATTCCAGTCAAAAGCTTCGATTTTAATCAGAAATACTCTGGCGTTCTCTGCTTGATAATTAGGGTCAGATAACTCTTCTAGCAATTCTGGATTATTATCAATGACACGGGCGCGTCCCCAAATTTTTAATCGCCGACGGTGAGCATAATCCATTAAAAAGAGAAAGATGCGATCGTTTTCTCGTAAATTACCGACGCTAAGATACTGTAAGTTGCCGACAAAATCCACAAAGCCCAAAGTTGTCTCATCGAGAACTTTTAAGAACCCAGTTGGACCGCCACGAAATTGAATATAAGGATAGTTATTACTATTGACAGTTCCCATGTAGAAGCTATCTCTAGCACCAATAAATTCGGCTTCTCTAGTTGTCAGTCGCTCTTCGCTGACTCCCTGTTGCTCGAATTTTTGGTAAATTTCACGGGAACCATAATCAGTTTGAGCTTGTTTGACTCCCTCTGTGAAAGCAATATTCGTAAATTGTTTGGCCATAATAATTACTTTGGCATTCTTTACCGAACGCTTGTTTTGCCATCCCTAGATTACCGAATGTTCGTTAGGAACACAAGAAAAATACGTAACACTCACATCTTGCACCTTCAAACTTCATCCTAATTTGGTATGAGGCAGGAGTTGAAAGGCAGGAGGCAGGAGGTTTAATCTCTAGCATAACAGCGAAATTATCAATAATAAGGTATTTAAAAGTTCAATAATGCTATTTTCCCCCTTGTTCCCTCCCTTCTGCCTCCTGCCTCTAATCATTAAGTATTTTTGTTCTTATGCAAGATGTGAGTAACAGGAAACAATGTATTGACATATCTAGATTTATCGATATATAATCCCTTTAACAAAAATTTGATTAGGAGAACACCATGAAACTTGCCTCTCAAGTGGCTTTAACAACGGCTGGCGTATTATTAAGCTTAGAAACTCTAACTCTTCAACCAGCACAAGCAGTCACTTTTGGCCTTGATTGGACAGGCCAATTTGGGGGTTACTCTGTTAAAGGGCTATTTAGCTACGATAAAAACAATATTCCTGAAGATGGTGTTATTCGTAAAGAGCATTTGACCTCATTTGATGTTGGTTTTTATAACCCTGATGGTAGCTTGATTACAGAGTTTATTGATAATCATTTAACTTACCCTGAATTTAATTTTAACTTTGATACAAAAACAAAAACAGTCCTCCAAGATGGAAGATATAATAGTCCTACCGGAATTGATATTGGCTTTTCTAAAAATGTTAGTGGATTTCCCAAAGGTAGTATTGTCACAGGAGTACCCGAAGGTATTGCTTTTTGGACATCTGGACCTTTTCCTAGTTTGGGTATTCATGTTCACTTATCTGGTTACGGAGACGAATTTTCCCAACTCCCCATCACCTTTCATGGTTTAATGGACTTTTTAGATATCTCCTTGTACACTCTAACCCAACAAGAAGCTTTAGAAGCGGTAGGACAAGATGGTAGCAGTGCGGATAATGTTCAATTAGGACAAACCTTGCAAGCGGTTTCTATTCCTGAATCCTCTTCTGGTTTAGGGATTATTCTCTTTGGTCTTGGTTTTGGTTTATCGCAGAAAATGGCATGGTTCAAAAACCGTTAATTAATAGAAAGCTTTTTTAAAAATTATTTTCTTTAAATTGAACATCAAGAATCCAATTTAAACCTGTTCCAAAAAATACTTGCTCATACTACCTATTAACGACGAATACCAAGGAGACACCTGCTTATGCTTAAACTATACGGTAGACAATACGGCAAAAAAATTGCTAGGGCTTCTATTGTTAATTGGTACTTAGAAGAGTTAGGCATTCCCTATGAATTGGTCTTATTGGATATGGATGGGGGGGAACATCGCCAACCCCCATTTCTCTCTATTAATCCCATGGGTAAAGCACCGGCAATTGTGGATGGAGATTTCAAATTGTGGGAGTCTGGAGCAATCTTACTTTATTTAGCAGAAAAAAATGGGAAAATGCCCCAATCTGTTGAAGATAGAAGTTTGATTTACCAATGGATACTATTCGGTAATTCAACTTTAGCACCAGCCTTACTGATTGAGGCCAATCAAAAACTTGAAGCCCCTAAATTACTTACTGGATTAAATCAAGTTCTTGCTAATCAATCCTATTTAATAGGAGATGAATTTACCATTGCTGATGTTTCTGTTGGGTCTATTTTAGCCCATGCTTTGGTTATGCTTCAATCAGATTTTAGTGGTTATCCTGCGGTGTTAAACTACATTAAACGGGTCACTGAACGTCCTGCTTTTCAAAAAACCATTGGTCAAGATCAACATAAATGAACGACCCCAACGTAACAGAAGTTGTTATTTTTAAATCCCCCATACTTCTGTTATTGAGACTTTCTAGAAACCCCCTACTTCGGAAGGTAGGGGGTTCGATCAATGTTTAACTCAATTACTTTGTTTAATGAGAAACCATTATGGTGTCCCTACTTTTGAGATGCGCCAAGATAATCCGCCTTGCCTATTTCAACTCCGCAATGACGAAGAATATCATAGGTTGTAGTAACATGAAAATACACATTAGGAAGAACAAAATACAATAGAAATGATTGTCCATCAAAAGTCAAGATTTCTTCCCTAATAGGAAGTTTGATGGTTTTCTCTTCTGTACCGTCAATTTGTTCTGGTGTGAATGTTTTTAAGTAAGTAATTGTCTTTTCAAGTCGATTAATCAGTTCTGGAAATGTTGTCTCTGTGTCCTCCATTGTGGGTGCTTCTGCTTCTGCTAGTCTTGCCATACCCCGTGCGGCAATATCTGAGGCAATTTGCACTTGTTTCGATAAAGGAAACATATCTGGGTAAAGACGAAATCCGATAAGAGCAACGGGATCAACTTTTTTTGCCTCAGCATAGGCTGCCCCCTTTTTCAAAATCCCCACCAAACTATTTAAAGTATGAATCAAAGGTGGAATGCCCGCCTGATACATCGAAAGTGTCATAATCTAGACTCCGTTCCTTTTAATTAAGTTCTCAAATTCTAGTTTACTCTTCCCAGGTATTCGTGACAATTGTATTGTTTAATGTTGGGTTGAAGACACCCGTTACTCCATCTTTGCTAGATATTTGTGGCGATCGCCAGGAAGGTTTGAGATAAGCAAATATACTAGGTTTTATTGGTTTTGACTTGGCTACTAATGCCAATCAATAACAATGTGAATCCTTGAATCACTGCTATGATAGTAACGGGAACTCCTGCCGTTCTTTGCATCACATTTGCCCCACTTAATAAAGCTCCAAAAAATAAGGACGTGATGAAAACACCCATAATATTACCCCGACTTAAAAAGGCGATCGCAATAGCATTAAATCCATAACCAGGGGAAAAGTTTTCAAATAAACGGTATTTTAATCCCATCACTTCCGTTGCCCCTGCTAACCCACATAATCCCCCTGATAATGCCATTATCAAAAGAATGGTTTTACTTACAGAAATTCCTGCATGAGTTGCTGCTTTAGGGTTTAAACCAACCACTTCTATTTCATAACCAATAATCGTTTTTTGTAGTAAAATAGCGACACAAATTATCGCTAAAATTCCCACAAAAATACCAGCATGGGCTAAGGTTTTTGGCAGAATAATCGGTAATTTAGCCGATTCAGCAATTAAGGGAGAATAAGCACTAGGAGCATTAGGTTCAGCCAAAGGATGATGGACTAAATAGCTAATGAAATCAATAGCAATGTAGTTAAGTAACAGAGTGGTAATGACTTCATTAATTCCTCGATAAGCTTTTAAGTAACCAGGAATGATTCCCCATAATGCGCCCCCTATAAATCCAGCAAGTAAAGCTAAAATAATATGCAAAAAACTGGGTATATTGTCAATAAATAATCCGACTAAAGTGCTACCTAAAGCCCCTAAATAGATTTGTCCTTCACCCCCTATATTAAATTGCCCTCCTTTTAAAGCAATTAAAATCCCTAAACTCGCTAATAATAACGGACTTGTTTTCGTTAATGTATTGGCAAACCCATAATAATTAAATAAAGATTCTTGAAACAAAAGACCATAAGCTTCTAAGGGATTTTTGCCGATGAAGATAATTAAAATAGCTCCAACTGCTAAGGACATCACAATGGCAATAATAGGATAAATAAGATGATTAAATTTAACTAACAAAGTTAATCTTTTCTCCAATCACATCATTGAACTTCTTCGTTATTAATATACATCTTCTCCCCATCTCTACAGACTTAACCGATAAACAACCGCAAAAACCCTGAAAATTTTAATCCCGACTAATTTAGTCGGGTATGTTTGACGGAGGTTTTTGACCGTGTTACTATCCAAAAAGATTGACAAAGTGTTACTCAGTACCCAACTATGACCCAGGCAACTCAAACTCAAACAACCCCAGGCTTTGCGCCCACCTTTACCCATCTCGTTTCTAAAGAAGGTGGGGTTAAATATCCCCTCAAAGCCCTCCACGTTTGCGAAGAAACCTTTTCTCCGTTGGAAGTCGCCTACGACTACGATGCCATTCGCGCTCAAGTTAGCCGTGCAACCATCGAAGCCGGTCCGAACTCCATCTGGCGTTATAAAGCATTTTTGCCTGTAGAAAGCCAAAATCCCATTGATGTTGGCACAGGTATGACTCCCCTAGTTAAATCTCACCGTCTCGCCCGTCGCCTGGGTCTGAAAAATCTTTACATCAAGAACGATGCGGTGAATATGCCCACCCTTAGCTTTAAGGATAGAGTCGTTTCCGTTGCTTTAACCCGTGCCAAAGAATTAGGGTTTACCACCGTTTCTTGTGCCAGTACCGGAAATTTAGCCAATTCTACCGCAGCGATCGCAGCCCACGCAGGATTAGACTGTTGTGTGTTCATTCCCTCGGATTTAGAAGCAGGGAAAGTTTTGGGAACCCTCATCTATAATCCTACCGTGATGGCAGTCAAAGGTAACTACGACCAAGTTAACCGCCTCTGTTGCGAAGTGGGTAATACCTACGGTTGGGGCTTTGTCAATATTAATTTACGTCCCTACTATTCTGAAGGTTCCAAGACATTAGGCTTTGAGGTAGCTGAACAGTTGGGCTGGAAGTTACCGGATCATGTGGTTGCACCGTTAGCTTCTGGTTCTCTGTATACCAAGATTTACAAAGGGTTCCAAGAATTCATCAAAACCGGCTTAGTAGAAGATAAAGCGGTTCGTTTCAGTGGCGCACAAGCCGAAGGATGTTCCCCCATCGCCTCTGCCTTTAAGGAAGGACGGGACTTTGTGACTCCTGTTAAACCTAACACAATTGCTAAGTCTATTGCGATCGGCAACCCTGCTGACGGTTACTACGCCTTAGATATTGCTCGCAAGACCAACGGTAATATTGAAAGTGTTACCGATGCTGAAATCGTCGAAGGGATTAAATTATTAGCGGAAACCGAAGGCATCTTTACCGAAACTGCCGGCGGAACCACCGTTGCTGTCCTCAAGAAGTTGGTGGAAGCAGGAAAAATTGATCCTGAAGAAACCACCGTCGTTTACATCACCGGAAACGGACTGAAAACCCAAGAAGCGGTACAAGAATATATTGGTGAACCCTTAACCATTGAGCCAAAATTAGATAGTTTTGAGCGTGCATTGGAACGTTCTCGTACCTTAGACCGTCTAGATTGGCAACAAGTTCTCGTTTAGTCCCCCTTAAAAGCCGTCAGGGTTTCCCTTCTTGTATCCTTGACGGCTGTTTTTTTGGCAATTTTTAGCCATCATGATTGATAATTGGTTCATTTATTGGATAACTATGGCTGTAAAAGTATTAATTCCCACGCCTCTGCAAAAATACACTAACAACCAAGCGAGCTTAGAATGTAGTGCAAATACTGTTAGTGCCTTAATTGAAACCTTGGAAAGTAGTTTTCCTGGGATAAAAGCCCGTTTATGCGATGATGATGGCAAACCCCGTCGCTTCTTGAATTTTTACGTGAATAGCGAAGATATTCGCTTTTTGAAGGATACGGAAACTGAGTTAAACGATGGGGATGAAGTCAGTATCGTTCCTGCGGTTGCTGGTGGTTAATATGATGTAGGGGCTTAATAATATTAAGCCCTCATTTTTGTTAAAGGTATTGTAAACTTTCACTAAAAATATAGTCAAATATAGTCATTCATGTCAATATGTAGAGATGAAGCTCTCAGACTATGCAAAGAAAGTGGGAATAAGTTACTGAGAAGGTCAAAAAGAAAAACAGAGAAAATTATAGCAGAGTTAAAATCGAAGGTCGAAAAATGAAATTAGCTGAAAGACATATTATTAAGAAAGGACACAAATTTTGG
>JAAUYH010163765.1_pt1 | contig 20881 bp, 24 predicted proteins | sample 7278061 | NCBI WGS metagenome assembly JAAUYH01 (sample SAMN14350203, study PRJNA611818) | marine sediment metagenome | isolation source: surface marine sediment (0.6m) | place: French Polynesia: Moorea | collected 2018-08 | reverse complement strand
GTCTTTGCGAGAGGAAATGCTGGGGTCTCCCCAGCTGTCTTAAAGCACTTGCTCAACGGAGGATACCTCCGCAACGCAGTGCTTCGCTATTCCACTCTCGCGGCGGGGGTTCCCTCCATGAGCGATATGCGGAGCGGTATCCTTATCCGAAGGTGTACCCTTTAGGGTTAGGACTGCATCAAGAACTGTGCCACCTTCATCAAAATTAGGGATATTTCCACTAAATAGTCTTCTATTTACCTTGCCGACAATGCTTTTCTAATTTTGTGATTGCTAGAACAGCTATTTCTCATCATGCGATTACTGAGGAAATTGAGTTTAGTAGAGTCTTAAAGTCTGATTCTTGTATAAGCTTAAACCATCATTACTTTATAGAAAGACTAACAATTAATAATCCAAAACTCTACAAAAATTTAGTTTTGAAATCATCACTATGACTCGGTTTCAGTCTGAGTAATTTTTTTAATACTATGGCTACTCGCTAAATTAGCCGTGATAAATAGCTGAAAGTTTTTTCATCTCTATGGGTAGGTTAATACTAAATAGACTTTGTAGCTTATTAATAAAAACAAAAGCTTATGGCAGATCTCATCCTCAATCCAGATAGTCAATTAGTCACCGTCGAAGATTCTTCTCCTACTATTTCAGTACTTTGGGATCAAGCCGTACAAAAAGCTGTAGTTAATTTGGCTCCTGGTCCAACAATTGCATCCCGAGCTTACAGTATGATGCATACAGCCATCTTCGATGCTTGGGCAGCCTACGATCCGACGGCGATAGCTACTCAACTAGGAGACGATTTGCAGCGTCCGGCAGTCGAAGTTACAGAAGCTAACAAGCAAGAAGCCATCAGCTATGCAGCCTATCAAGTATTAGCGGATTTGTTCCCTTCTCAAGTAGATATTTTTGACTCTTTAATGGCAGAACTGGGATATGATCCAGAAAATAGAACTACAGATACCACGACAGCAGCCGGAATTGGCAATGTTTCTGCCCAAGCTTTACTCCATTTTCGTCATTATGATGGCTCTAATCAATTAGGAGAAAATCCTAATGGTGATGGCAGTCCCTATTCTAATTATACAAGTTACCAGCCAGTTAATAGTGTCGATGAAATCCGCAACCTTGAATTATGGACACCAGAATATGTTCCCATTGATGACCCTAACGGCTCGGTGCAAAAATTTCTGACTCCTCAATGGGGAGAGGTGATTCCTTTTGCTTTGGACTCAGGAGCACAATTTCGTCCCGTCGCTCCAGAACCTTTTCTCTTAGTAGAGGGTCATGTTGATTTAGGAGCCCAAACCATTGCTCTCGCAGATGGTTCAGTCTTAGATATTGACAGAAGTTTGATTGGCTCAGTGATTAATCCTGAATTTATCAATCAGGCAACAGAAGTTATTAAATTGAGTGCTAAGCTCACGGATGAGCAAAAATTAATTGCCGAGTTTTGGGAAGATGGCGGAGGAACTGCTTTTCCTCCAGGAACTTGGATGACTTTTGGGCAGTTCGTTTCCGCTCGCGATGACCATAGCCTAGATGATGATGTGAAACTATTTTTCAGTTTAGGCAATGCCGTTTTTGATGCCGGAATCGCCACCTGGGAAGCTAAAGTTTTTTATGATTATGTCCGTCCAGTAAGAGCAATTAGGGAACTAGGCAAATTAGGTTTAATTGGGGAATTTAACTCAGATTTAGGCGGTTTCGCCATTGAAGCTTGGCAGCCTGAGGTGGGAACTCAAACTATCCTAGCTCAAGATTTTCTAACCTATCAAACTCCGGGAAGTGATCCTTCGCCACCTTTTGCCGAATATACTTCAGGACATAGTTCTTTTAGTGCGGCAGGGGCGGAAATACTTCGTCTCTTTACTGAGAGTGATGACTTTGGGGCTTCTGTAACCTTTGCCCCAGGAGAGTCTCGCTTTGAACCTGGAATTACTCCTGCAGCCGAAATTACTTTAGCATGGGATAGTTTTTCCGCAGCGGCTGAGGAAGCAGGTCTTTCTCGTCTCTATGGCGGAATTCATTTTGAGGATGGCGATCTTAATGGTCGTAGTTTGGGAAGAGAAGTTGGCAAAGCGGTTTTTAAACAAGCGCAGTTTTACATCAATGGTGGAGTAGCAACAAAAGTACTATTGGATACTCCTATTTATCGTCTGCAAAGTAATCACATCTCAGGAACTTATCTTTATACAGGAGAAGAGGAAAGCAGTCATATCCCTACAGATTTTAGTCATGAAGGTCTTGCTTTCAAAGCAGCAGTAGAAGCAGATGATGAGCTCATTGCGCTCTATCGTTTTCAGAGCAATCAAAATCCTGGAGCTTACTTGTGGGTGGGGGAATCAGAGCGAGCCAAGATCCAAAGTGATGAGAATTTATCCCAGGCTTTTAGCGAAGAAGGTTTAGCTTTCTATGTTTATGGTGTGGGTGCAGGTCAAGCTACAGAATTTTATCGCTTCCGTAGTCTAAACATTGCTGGTTCTTATCTTTATGTGACAGGAGCAGAAAGAGCTAATCTCATAGCGAATTATAGCGATAGTTATGTTGAAGAAGGAGTTGCTTTTGAAGCAAGGGTACTGTAAATTCTAACGTAAATTTCTTGGCGATATTTATCTGACAAACGTCTATCGTCATTAATCAACCAGAGAAAAATATGAGTATCTAGAAGTAGTCTCATTTTGGTTCAAATAAATCTAGAATTTCATCTGGCAAAGGATCGTTAAAATCATCAGGAACAACAAATTCACCCTTAGCTAGACCAATAGGACGGGATTTATTCTGTTGGCGATAAGATTCTACTATTCTATCTATATCTTCGTTAGTTATCGGTGTTTCTGTTGTTACAGACTGTTGTTGGTACTCCAGAAATTCTACAAACTGGCGAACTGAATTAAGTTGTTCGGGGGATAGTTTATCAAGCTTTCGAGCTAACTCTTCTCTAATATTTGTCATGACTCTAAATGGCAATCTCTAAGTTTGATTGTAGGGTATGTCAAACTTCTGTTAATAAAATGGTAGCGGGAAAATTGTATTATGCGGTCATGAAGAATGAGCTAACTCCTCGCCTTCTTTGGTAAGAAAATCAAAATTTAGGTTTAACTGTTTGTGAAAATAAACGATGAGCTTTATAAACAATTAGTATTCAATTTGTTGTCTAAAATGTATAAATGGAGAAGGATAATGATTAGTTTTTCAATTATCAATAATGCGATCGCGATCTAATAATAAAAGACTACGTAATTTCTTAGTATCAAGTCTAGTTAACCATTGTTCCCCAGCATCTACAGTTTGTTCTGCAAGTTCTTTTTTACTTTCAATAATGTCATTAATTCGTTCTTCCAATGTGCCACTACAAACAAATTTATGGACTTGAACATTGCGTTTTTGTCCAATCCGAAATGCCCGATCTGTCGCTTGATTTTCTACTGCCGGATTCCACCAGCGATCGACATGAAATACATGATTTGCTTTAGTTAAATTTAAACCTGTTCCGCCAGCTTTTAGGGAGAGAATAAATATTTTAGGGCCATTGGGATCGTTTTGGAAGCGATCGATCATTTCTTGTCTTTGAACACGGCGAGTTGCACCGTATAAAAAGATCACTTCAGTTTGTAATTGCTGTTCTAAATAGAGTTTTAATAGTTTGCCCCATTCGGAAAACTGGGTAAAAATCAAAGCATGATCTTCTTCCTCAAGAACTTCTTCCAACATTTCTGTTAAACGCATTAACTTCCCAGAACGGATTCCAAATTCTTCAGGAAGCTTAGTTATTTTCTTATTCTTAATACTCGCTAGTTCGGGATGATTACAAAGTTGTTTGAGTCGCAACAACAGAGTCAAAATTAATCCGTGACGTTTTATTCCTTCAGCTTCTTCGATTTCTCCCATCGATTCTTCGACCAGTTTTTGATAAATTTCTGCCTGTTCCATCGTTAACCCACAGAAGACATTCATTTCTTGTTTTTCTGGTAAGTCTTGAATGATATTCTGATCGGTTTTAAGCCGACGTAGAATAAAAGGTCTTACAAGCGATCGCAGAATATTTAAAGATTGTTTATCGCCATATTTTTCTATGGGAAGAGCAAATCTTTTCTGGAAAAAAGTTTTAGTTCCCAAAAATCCTGGATTGAGAAAATCTAAAATTGACCATAATTCTCCCAAGCGATTTTCTACAGGAGTACCAGTTAACGCAATGCGGAATCCTGCAGGTATCTTTCTGACAGCTTGGGATTGTTTAGCACTAGAATTTTTGATGTTTTGGGCTTCATCTAAAACAATGCCTTCCCAGGAAACTTTTTCTAGGGTTTTGAGATCCCGATCTACTAAAGAATAGCTAGTAACTACTAACTGTTTGTTGCTCACTTCTTTAGCAAAGGCATTTCTTTTTTTGCGTTGATAACCATGATGTACCCAGGTAGCCAGACTTGGTGCAAATTTATTAATTTCCCGCTCCCAATTATTAATTACCGAAGTAGGACAAATAACCAGAATTGGATTATGTAATTTATCTTGATTTTGTAAATTAAGCACAAAGGAAATAAACTGAATCGTTTTCCCTAAGCCCATATCATCAGCTAAACAAGAACCTAAACTCCAGGTCTCTAAAAAAGATAACCAACCAACTCCTCGGGCTTGATAAGGTCTTAATGTTCCGTTTAATCCTGGAATATCAGTAATTGGTTCGACAGCTTTATTATCGGTTAAATTATTAATCAGTTCGGCTAAAACTCCTGTAGCGGCAAAATCTACTACAGGTAATTTCGCTAAAGTTTTGGTATCTCCTGTCGCGATTCTCAGGGCATCTTCGACTGATAAATTTAATTGTTCGTTAGATTTATTTAAGACAGCTTGGGCCGAGTTGACATCCGCAGGTTGTAAGGCTAACCATCGTCCATTAATCTCAACAATTGGCGATTGCTGCGCTAATAAAGCTTCAAATTCTTTTTTAGAAACAATAGTATCGCCGACAGCAATTTGTAATTTATATTTCAGTAAACTCTGTAAACTTAAACGTTCACCTTTTTTAGTTGCGACTTCGGCATTAATTTTAATTCCTAATCTTTGTTCGTTCTCTCCGGGAGTCAAACCAGGTGGAAAGATCACCCCAATCCCATTATTTTGTAATTCCCCAGCAGTAGCCCGAATAAATTGATATACTTCGATGGGATTTAAACTACAACTTACAGGTTTACTATTCTGTAAACTGTTAGTTATCACATCATATAAACGAGTTCCCAAACCTAATCTCTTCAATAATATTTCTTGAGGATCTTTGATCGCTCTGTTCTGATAATGTAAAACGCGATCGCTACATTGCCAAATTGTTTCAGCATCAATAATAAATTCTGGGTTATCTAAAGCTTGTAAATAATATTTTAAAGACCAATCACCCTGTTCTTTACCATTTTTTTGTTGTGCTGGAGGTTCCAATGAAAGAGCCAGTCGATAGCGATTCTGGGCTAAATTTTTATTGTTCTGATTAACGAGATATTCTTTAAAAGGTAAACTCCAGTTATAAAGAGCATTTTGCAGTCGATTAATATTTTTAGTCTCGGTTTCTATCTCAGAAGGTACGGTCGATAGCGATCGCAGCCAAGGAGTAACAGCAAGGTTTTTACTAGAAAAACTAATATTACTAATTCTTTCTTTGACCTGGGCATCAATGATTTTTGCTAAAAAATCTAATAATAATTCCTGCGCTTTAGTTTGCTTAATTTTTTCTCCAGTTTCATTTCTATAAGCAAAGCAAGCAGGGGGAATTATTTGACTAAATTTTGCTAAACGAGTTCTATCTATCTCACTATCTAACAAAGGTTGCCAAATACTAGAATTATTTTGCTCATTTTTTTGGTCAATACCAGGTAGAAACTTACCCCTAATAATTAGATCTGAACTCCAACGATAAAGATGAGACCAAAAAGATAATTCTGGAGAAATATAATTAGGATTATTCAGCGGAACTGCTTGTAAAAATCTAATTGCTTCTTGAGAATTTAAAGCAGCCCCAGATACTTGCCAATCATGATAAACTATTTTCTGCTTACTATCGATTTCTAGATTTGATACATTTTGTGAAAAAATTGGTGATATCTCTTTTTTAGTTGGCCTAATACTCGGTATATTAATGGTTTTGTTTTGAGAACTAAAAGGCTTAACCAAATCTTTAGCAGTAACTAATTTTACTTCTCTTAAGACAGCTAATAGATCACTATATTCTAAGCAAAAAGGATGGCTGGCTATTTGGTGATCATTATCGGGAGAACTTACGTTAACTAAAGAACGCCAAGTTTCCCCCCAAACAAAAAAATAATTATCATCAACCTCAGCAATCCAATTACCGTGAACTATAGACATAAGCACTAATTATTAAGTAATAAGTATTATTCCTTTGATTCTTATTAACAGCTCAAAGCTAAGAGCTAAAAGCAAATAGCTACTTATTAATTTTCAATTCCACCTTACCGTACTTTCAGTTTGACTCAAATGGGAAGTATCAGTTTGTAATGTAAGTTCCCCATCTCCAGCGGAACAAACTACTTTAGTTAATGAGCATAAAGGAACTTTGAAAGTAGGATTTCCTCTAACTAATCCTCTAGTTATACCTAAGACAGAAGCACCATGCCCTACTAATAGAATATCTTCAGAAAATTGTCTCATTAATTTACTGGCTATTTGCTTGGTGCGCCTAGTAACTTTTGCTTCCGTTTCTGGATAACTTGGAGTTACCAGAGATTGATAACGCCAGTCAATACGAGGATATTCTTCAGCTAAAAACTCTTGCGGATGAATTTCAGGGTAACTATCCATCCAGTCAGGATTAAGCCATTCACTCAATCCCGCCTCTAGCTTAATTGGCAAATCTAATACTTGTGCCACTTCATTGGCAGTTTGAATAGTTCGCAAAAATGGAGAAGAAATAATATGGGATATATCATGATTTTTCAACCTTTGTCCTAATTCCTGAGCCTGGATCAAACCATCTTCCGATAATGGGGGATCGTAACGCCTTCTAGCGGTATTAAACCATTCTGGATTGACAAAATCCAGACGATTTCCATGTCTTGCAATCCAAACAGTTTGTTTCATTGATTAATCAATTTTAAATGGCAATCAATTAAGAACAATATCAATTATAAGAAAGAATACAACATTTACTTGTAAGGGTTTGGCATTGCCAAGCCCCTTCTGCCAAACTACTATGGCAACAATTTAATATTCAACGAGACTGATAATTGGTAAATCAGGCAACTTGGTTCTGCCACCTAGAGCAACTAATTCAATCACAAAGAGAAAACCTAATACTTCTACTCCAAATTTATCTAATAATTGTGCTGTCGCTTTCGCTGTACCTCCAGTAGCAATCAGATCATCAACAATTAGTACTTTAGAGCCGGGTATAATAGCATCCCGATGGATTTCTAATTTGTCAATACCATATTCCAATTCATACTCTACCGAATGAACGTCAGCAGGAAGTTTTCCTGGTTTTCGCGCAGGAACAAAACCTGCATTTAACTTATAAGCTAAAGGAGTACCAAAAATAAACCCCCGAGACTCCATTCCTACAATATAGTCGGGAACTAATTTTTGCTGTTGACATTTTTCGGCTAAAGTATCTATGGAATGACGCAATCCTTGCGGATTATTGAGTAAGGTAGTAACATCGCGGAAAACGATTCCAGGTTTGGGAAAGTCAGGGATGTCTCGGATTAAAGATTTAAGTTCCATAAAAAAAGTCAATTATTGTAGTCTAATTATTGCTAATCTAACTAGCTGTGGCATCATAGCATCAGAGAGTGTTTACACTCTCATTATGAACAAAGCTAACAAAAATCTTGGAATATGTACTTAATTTTAGAATGAGTCAATCTGCCAGTATCCTATCCGATTCTTCTCCGTCTATTCAAACTAAACCGGCAATTTTAAAAAATTTGCCGGACATTTCACCTTCTGCTACTAGATGTTCGACTCATACTCAACAGCAAATTGATTTACTGCTGTTAGCAATTGAGGCTCTAGAATTGGGAGCATCAGAGAAAATGCTAGCTACTATAAAACAGTTGGAATTAGAAGGTATTATTCCTAGTCGAGTGTTTTTATGGCATTTGCGTTGTAGTAACCCCTGGAGACGTTCCTATACCAGAGAATTATTGAATTTAGATCAGGCTAAAGTTCTAGTTATTCTAATTACCTCCCGTGCCAAAGAATTAACAGTGCTGATTCGACAATTATTGTTGGCTGAACAACAAATGCGGACAAAAAACTTTCCTCTCGATAATCATTTTCGGTTATCGCTATATCTTGAACGATTCCGCGCTCATTTCCGCAGTCGCATGAATTCCCGCCGTACTAAAGTATCTCTTTATTTAGCTTCCGAAGAACAATTAAACGAATTAGCCTTATCTTTATTAAAAAAATTGCTGTTTTGTACTGGAACAAAAGGCATGGAAAGGTTGTGGTTCAGTTTATTTGATGGCGAAATATCTTAATAGTTGATCTAAAAAATAAATAACCTCACAAAGATCAGGAATAGGGAACGAATTATTAATATAGAATTTAGTTGACAAATTATGACTATTCAAAAACAATATCAATTACCTAATTGTACTTTGGTTTTAGAAGGTTTTGATAATGATATAGAGCTGACCAGTCCTAATATTAGTGAGCAGTCTATAATTTCTATTTTATCAAATGCAGACGTACAATTCACCACTTCCAATCAAACTTTAAGTGGCGGTCGAGTTTTTTTAGAGAATTTAGCTCTAGCTGTTAGTAACTATGCTCAAGATTTTCTCAGTGGATTATCTCGCCCAAAAATAGTACCAGAAGACTATCCTATGATAACTATTGAAAAATCAGAAACTGAAGATTTACATCGTATTATTGTCAATCAAGATCCTCAAGAGAATCAAGAAGCTCAAACCCTTTCTTTAACTCTAATAGAATTTTTTGATTTAGTAGAAGTAATCGATCAATTTTATACTGACACTAATGCTTTACCTGATATGTCGCTACAACTATCAGCAATTGGTAAGCGTTACCGTAAACCAGAAGAACCTATCAGCGATCGCGTTATTCCTTTTATTGCTGGTACAGCTAGTTTAGCGTTTGCTGCCGCTGCGTTATTTATGATTCCCGCACCAGAAATTAAGCAACAAGAAATTCCCATCGAAACAACTCCCACAGAAACTATTCCTGAGCCATTAGAAACTACTCCCGAAGAATAATTAATAAGTACTTAGAAGTACTAAAGATGAAGCGAAATTTGACGAGAAGAAAAAGACAGAAATCTCATTTGCTTCGGATAGTAGCGGCAATTTCTGTTGTGTTAATTATACTCTTGACAAGCCAGCTATCAAAGGATGACATTCAATTGATGCCAAATTATTCTGCAAAAAACACCAGTGAAATAGCTCAAAAAGTAGAAAATCTGCTCTCGAAAATGACTTTAGCAGAAAAAGTCGGGCAGATGACCCAAATAACTCTAGAAGTAGTTTCTAAAACAGAGGCAAAACTCTACCAAAAATATCAAGTAAACCCCAAAAAATTACGCAAAGCCATTACTAAATATCATATTGGCTCGATCCTCAACTTAACATTACCAAAGGCACAATTAGAATTAGCCTCTGCCATTGCCAAAACGGGAACCCCTATTGTCTTAGTCTTAGTCTAAGGGCGACCTCGCATTATTACCCCCATCATAGATGATGTACAGGCGATTTTAATGTCTTATTTGCCTGGAGCATTGGGCGGAAATGCGATCACAGATGTCCTATTCGGAGATTAAGTAGGTAAACAAATTTATTTGTATATTTTTACAAATGTAATAATAAGTCTTTTTCTCCCCTCCCCCTGCTTCCCCTGCTCCCTCTGCCTAATAATGCACAATTAATTTTGCTTAGGTACTTATAATCCTTCTGGGAAGTTACCGATTACCTATCCCCGTCATCCCAATGATTTAGTTCCCTACGACCATAAAGCGATCGAGACAGATAATCCTAATAAATTAGACCCCCTATATCCTTTTGGTTTCGGATTAAGTTATACCAGTTTTAAATACAGTAATTTAAAACTAAATCGGCATAAAATTCGTCCTGATGAAACTCTCACGATCAAAGTAACGGTAAAAAATACTGGCAAGAGAATGGGCAAAGAAGTAGTAGAACTTTATCTCAGTGACTTATACCGTAGCGTATCACCTCCAGTAAAACAGTTGAAAAGATTTCAAGGTGTAATCTTACAGCCTGGGGAAAGCAAAACTGTTGAGTTTACGCTTAACCAAGATGATTTTGCCTTTCATGATCGCGACAATCAGTTTATCGTTGAACCAGGAGAATTTAAAATAGCGATCTCAGATTTAGAAGATATTATCATTCTTCAATGACTCAAATTATTTATGATTCCCGTCCCAGAAATTCGCTTTTTAGTTGACAATATTTGATAATAAAGATACAGATAAAATTTCTTATCAATGCGGAATCTTGTCTTCAGAGGTGATACATAATGCTTAGTTGCTTTGATGTAGCAGATTACTTTATTTGGTTCAGTAATAAGAACAATGTGAAAGTGTATACTATGACTATACACAAAAATGTTTATTATGCTCAAGCGTGGTACTTAGCAATATATGATCAACCTCTATTTGAAGAGGACTTTCAAGCTTGGATATATGGTCCCGTAATTCCAGAACTTTACGCTGAATATAAAATATGTGATAGTAGAAAGCCAATATCTATCAATCTCACTTTGCCAAGATTATCACCAGAAATAGAAAATTTTTTACAAATAATTGCTACTTCCTTTATTGATATCAATCGATTTACATTAAGTGACTTAACTCACGAAAAAGGTAGTCCTTGGGATTTAACTAGGGGTAATTTGCCACCCGATGCAAGATCTCAAAAGATTATCCCTAAAAATTTAATTAAGAATTATTACAAACGAACTTTAATTGATAATGAGCAAAATAATGATTCTGAAATGATGGGTAAATTCCTCGATTTTTTGATAAACAATACGGAAAACAATCCAAAAAAGCTTGTTTCCTATACAGAAAAGATGCTACAACAGGATAAGCAACTTTTAAATAGCATATTCTCTTAAGTGTGAAACCACTAGAAAGAAAAGGTTGGGAAATTTACTTTCATCCGTTATTCGAGCAGCAATATCAGGATTTAAAAAAGCAAATTATCAAACTAAAAAATAAACTCGATAAAGAAAAATTAATTATTTATCCAGATGTTAAGTTGTTCCAAGCAATTATCAATCTAATTGATGAGACTATCCCCTTAAACCCATTTGCTGATTATTTTGTACTAACAGGTTCACTTAAGAGATATAGTAGAGTAAAAAAGAAAGTTTTACCCAACCGCCACAGATTATTTTTTAAAGTTTTTAAAAAATAACGGAAAATAGTAATTTTATGGTTAGGTTATCCTCGAAAAGAAGGTGACAAAAACGATTGTTATAGAATTTTTTCAAAAATGGTGAATCGCGGTAAATTCCCTCATAGTATAGATGAATTGATAGATTAATCGCGTTACCCAATATTAATTATCAGTTGAATGTATTGGCTAATATATCCATAATCAATAATCATTCCTTGTTGATAATCACGATCAATTAATTTAACTCATTTTCTTTGACTTCTATTCTTCCAACCCAGCTATGACCATGGAAACGGCTATATTTACCATCATAATTTGGGAGAGTAGTAGCAGTAGATAAATTGCTATGGATATTGATCTATACTGTACGTATTCCAACACGTATAAGATGCTATGCATAAAAAACTAACAATTACGATAGACGAACAAGTATACAAAGGGCTCTATCAGGTTGTAGGGAAAGGTGAAATAAGTCAGTTCATTGAAAATTTAGTACGTCCCTATGTAATTGAGGATGATCTCGATACTGCCTATAAACAAATGGCAGCAGATGAAGACAGAGAAATGGAGGCGATGGAATGGGCTGAAGCTCTAATTTCCGATATTAGCAATGAACCGAGGTGAAGTATGGTGGATTAATTTCGAGCCCGCAGTTGGAGGAGAAATCCGCAAGAAACGTCCTGCAATTATAGTAAGTAACAATGCAGCAAATCGAAATCTTAACAGAGTTCAGGTTGTGCCAATAACAAGTAATATCTCCAGAATATATCCAAGTGAGGCATTTGTTACCTTACAGGGTAAGCAAGGAAAGGCAATGGCTGATCAACTTACTACCGTATCTAAGCAAAGAATGATAAATAAGATTGGAAATCTAACCCAGGAAGAAATGACTGCTGTTGAATTGGCAATTCGAGTCCAGTTAGGACTAACTTAGGTGTTGAGATTTTCCTTGATGAGTAAAGATTGAAATAAATCTTGGCATTGGGAAATAGGAAGTGTCAGACTAAAACTACTCTAAACCGTGATTCAAACGATAGATTTTTGCCATTTTTTCGGCATTTTGATAAACCATTATTGTTTTTTTAAACATATCTCCTGGTTTATATTCTAGATCTTTAGTTGACAAAGTTACACGATTTTTCTCAATATCTAAATTCACAATAATTGCTCTAACCCAGTCACCAGATTGAAAGATTTGTTTTAGATCTTCTACTGGCATTTTAGAGATCATAGAAATATGCAAAAGAGCATGAATGCCAGCAATATTAATAAATAAGCCATAATATCTAATTGCTGCCACTGTTCCATCAACTAATTGACCTATCCTTAAAGTGTTTAATCTCGCTATCTGTAAATTACGTAGTCTTTGTTTTTCTTCCTTCTTCTTGATTTGTCTCTTTTCAGATAAGATTTTATAATCACGATTTATTTCTTCTCTTCGTTTTTTATACCAATTAGAATCTAATTCTCCTAAAGCAATATCAATAGGTAGTGTTTTATATAAATCAGCTAGTACTCTTACTTTGTTATTTCCATATATAGATTATCATACAAAATATTTCTGAGTTCATACAATTTTTGTTGTTATTCCCTTAATTGAACTGTTTCTATACCAGTTTTTAGATATTGACTTTGTCCATCACCATACATTGCTAAACGTGTTTTCCAATCTGGAAGTTCAGCAGGCTGTTGAAGCAAAGCATCCCAATTAATATTGCTAAGAACAACAAAAGAGGAATCTGAAATACTATATCTATCTTTTATAAAATCAGTAATTCCATCATAAAAAGATTGAATTAATTTTTTAGTCTCCATTGTAACTTTAAGATAGATAGGCCTAGAAACTTTATCATCAAAAATGCACTTTTCAATTATCAATTCTATTGTTTGATTATCATTGTGTTTAGCTATCAGTGTTACACCAGAACCTTCTTCATCAATTATCATTTTTGCCGGTAATTGAGAATCTCTAATTTGCCCAACCATATATAAAATTCTTCAAAAGGATCGAATACAGATGATGCTGAAATTTGGAGACAAACACTATCAGTTTCTATCTGTATCCATATCCATGAACGAGACCTTTGAATTAAAGTAATATTCATTTATTAATCGTCAACCGATTTTTTATAAATACATCCAGAAGTACAAGTTTCGCGAATTTCCACAGCATAGAGTCCGGGTAATCCCACCTTTTCTAACTTCTCAAAAATCCAGCGCGAGATATTTTCACTCGTAGGATTCTCTAATCCAGTGGTTTCATTGAGATAGTAATGATCGAGAAAATCATCAAGTAGAGGTTGAATATATTGACTAATATCTCCAAAATCAATAATCATTCCTTGCTGAGAACCATGATCGATTAACTTATTACCTTTGACATGTATTCTGCCGACCCAACTATGCCCATGTAAACGGCTACATTTTCCATCATAATTTGGTAATCTATGGGCAGCTTCAAAATAAAATTCCTTATAAATAATCCACTCTTCCACTATATTTTTCTCATTTACTCCTATACATTCATTATATTTGTTCGTAACCAGTAACTCTTAAACATCCCTCATAATTCATAATTCATCGTTTATTTACCTTCCTTTGCCTAAAATGATTACTCGAAAAGTTTTGAGGGCGATTACAAAATCCAATCCGAGGGAATAATTTTTGATGTAATAGAGATCATAGGCTAATTTTTGATAGGCATCTTCTACAGACGCACCGTAAGGATAGCAAACTTGTGCCCATCCAGTGATTCCTGGTTTAACTAGATAGCGTAGATCATAATAAGGAATTTCTCGCCGTAAATCTAGATCAAATTCTGGACGTTCGGGACGAGGGCCAATTAAACTCATATTACCTTTAATAACATTCCAGAGTTGGGGCAGTTCGTCAATTCTGGTGACTCTGAGAACATAACCTACTCTGGTAATGCGAGGATCTCTTTTCTTTGTCCATTGTAAACCCATCTTTTCCGCATCTTGTTGCATCGAGCGAAATTTATAAACTCGGAATTGTTGACCGTTTAATCCAGTCCTAACTTGGGAATAGAAAATAGAACCAGGGGAATCTAGTTTAATCGCGATCGCGACTATAATCATTAATGGGAAAGTCAATCCCAGTAGGCAAAATGCGATCGCAACATCGAGTGTTTGTTTGAGTTTAGCATGAACGGGATGATGCAAAATACTAAACCCGGAAGCAAAAGCCACCCAATCATCTTTGATATAAGCGGGAGGAATTTTATGCCAAACTTGTTCACAAAAATCTGCCAAATTATAGATATAAATCCCTTTTAATCTCATCGTCATTAAATTGCGGACGATTTTTTCCAGGAGATTGTGACTGATATCATCGATTAAAATTCCTGACCAAGACTGCTTACACCAACGATGCAAATTATCAATGCTATCTATGGTTATTCGATGATCCGCGAGCACAGGAGATTTAATTTCGGTAGCCAGCGCAGTTTGGTTATTATAAGAATTTTGCCAATAGTGCTGCTGATGGAGAAGACTCCCCTTTTCTTGATTGTCTGTTAGCAAGACAAATTGGGCAGTTCGTTGTTGCAATTGATACTTGTCTCGGAAACTTAGGGCTTTGTTACTACTTCCGAGAATTAAAAAACGACTATATTCTTGGCTTTTATTAATCCATTTACCGACTATGGTGCGAGAAGCAATGACCCAAATAGTAAAGAAAATAACACTAATTAACAAAATTCCGCGACCAACAAGGGGTTGAGATCCCCATAACCCAGTCAGATAAATCAAAGCAGTAATTGCGGTTACCGTAGCGAGGATTCCCAACATTAATTGGTCAAATAGTCTGAATTGAGAACCTAGTTTGCTAAATTTATAACCGTCACTAATATAGAGTCCTAACAAGTAAATTATTATTAGACCATAAAGCAAAGGCGATCGCAAATCAAGAAATTGCTCCAAACGCAAAACAAAAGCTAGATTAAAACAGAGAATCAGTCCAATAAAATCGCTAATAAATAATAACCAAGTAAAAACACGGGGGAAAATAGGACTACTCATAATTTCAGCTCAGTCAAAAACTATTGGGTTTCGCTTGCACCCCACAGGTATAACCGACATTTCCCAGGAAAATTTTGATTCTCAACAATTTTTTTACTAGCTAGCTATTAAGTCTATTTATGATGGATTTGCTGTCGGTTCAATTAATGAGATGGCATTATTTATGATCGAGTAGGCAAGCAAATATTAGTACAGCAAATAATGAAAAATTTACCACCCAAAATTTGCCTGGAAAACCTGATTAAAATTTATGGAGATAAACCTCGTAAGGCTCTCAAGTTATTGCGAGAAGGTAAAACCAGAGATGACATTTTAAACTTGACAAATCAGGTTGTCAGCATTGCAGATATCTCTCTCAAGATTAATCAAGGAGAATTGTTTGTCATTATGGGGTTGTCTGGTTCAGGAAAATCAACTCTCGTTCGTTGTATTAATCGTTTAATCAAGCCTACAAGTGGACATATCTACATTGATGGAGAAGATATTGCCCATGTGAAGGAGCAAAGAATGCGAGAGATTCGATTACGGAAAATATCCATGGTATTTCAACAATTTGGGCTATTTCCCCATAAAACGGTGATAGAAAATGTAGAATATGGGTTGAAATTACAGGGTCTTGAGCAAGTCAAACGCCGTCAGAAAGGAATGGAAACCTTGGCCATAGTAGGTTTAGAGCAATGGGCGGATTATTTACCTTCTTCTTTAAGTGGGGGCATGCAACAAAGAGTAGGTTTAGCTAGAGCCTTAGCTACCGATGCCGAAATTTTACTCATGGATGAACCTTTTAGCGCTCTCGATCCTCTTATTCGACGAGAAATGCAAGCAGAATTACTCCGTCTGCAAAAAGATCTTCACAAAACGATTATTTTTATTAGTCATGATATTTATGAAGCTTTCAAAATTGGCGATCGCATTGCCGTAATGAAAGAGGGAAAAATTGTTCAGGTTGGCACGCCACAAGTAATTATGACCCATCCTGCTAATGATTATATTCGCGCTTTTCTCCAGGATATTTATGATGCTAGAGCGCTCCTACAATAACGTTAGTTTGACATTTTGACGCGATATTAATCTTTATTTTGCCATTTTGTAGAGTCTTCTGCGGCTCGAAGCTTAAGTTTGGGTTTCTTGGGATATGGCTCAGAAACCAGAGATAATTGATGGTATTGCTGATCATCTGGTTGATAATCTGATTCGCCTCTTCTTCTTTGCGAAGTTCTTTCCTCGCTAGTATCTTCGGTGATCACTTCATAAAGAATTGCTTGTTTATCAGGAGTCGATCCCTTGCGCAATACTCTTCCTAATCGCTGAATATATTCTCGTGTGGAACCAGTACCCGAGAGAATAATAGCTATTCTGGCATCAGGAACATCTACTCCTTCATTAAGCACATGGGAAGCCACTAAAGTTTTATAATCTCCCGTTTTAAATCTTTGCAAAATATCATGCCGTTCTTTAACCGGAGTTTGATAGGTAATAGCGGGAATTAAAAATTCTTGGGAAACTCGATAAACAGTGGCATTATCATTAGTAAAAATCAGAATTCTTTCAGGATCATGTTTACTAATTAAATCAATTAAGACTCGTATTTTAGCATCGGTTCCTAAAGCAATCTCTTTGGCTTCTCGATGAGCTAACATTGCCATTCTCCCTTGTGGCGATCGCGCACTAGCTTGGACAAATAATTGCCAGCCTTGGAGACTTCCTAAAGAGATATTAGACTGACGCAGAAACTTATTCCGGGTCGCGATCGCCTGATCGTATTTTTCCCGTTCTTTGGCGGATAATTTAACTTTGATTTGGACTATTTTATGGGAAGCGAGGGAGTTTCCTGAAAGTTCTTGAGCTGTTTTACGATAAACAATTCTGCCGATGAGAGTATCGAGAAATTTATGAGTGCCGTCGCTCCGTTCAGGAGTTGCCGTTAACCCCAAACGGTAGGGCGCGATCGCATATTCGGCAATGACTTTAAAAAAATCCGTTGGTAGATGATGGCATTCATCAAAAATTAGCAAAGCATATTTATTTCCCAGATTTTCCGCATTAATCGCCGCACTGTGATAGGTGGCAATCAGGATCGGGGTGCGATCGCGTGAACCTCCTCCCAATAAACCCACTTCAATGTCGGGAAAAGCCGCTTCAATCTGAGCATACCATTGATGCATTAAGTCCAAAGTGGGCACCACAATTAAGGTCGTGCGGGGTGTCGCTTCCATTGCTAATTGAGCGAGATAGGTTTTCCCGGCAGCAGTGGGTAAGACCACTACCCCCTGTCTCTGTTGCAATTTCCAGGCGTATAGAGCTTCTTTTTGATGGGGATAGGGTTCATACTGAAAACTCGACTTGAGTGTCAGAGGATAAAATTCCTTGGCTTCATCGGTAAAGTCTTTGTTATCTGCTTGTAAAGCTTCGATGAGAGGGCGATAGTAAATAGCAGGAATGCGAAATTTTTCTATGCGATCATCCCAAGTAGCAAAATCAAGCCAGGATTTCCCCCTTGGTGGTGGATGGAGAATCAAAGTACCGCGATCAAATTTTAATCGAGGAAGACGAGGCATAATTATTTGGGCAACAAAGGATAAAAGTTTATTATTTCAGGAAAAACTTGATAAGAATCATACCTTAATAGATTGCTTAGCACTTTTTAAGACAAAGTAAAACATCTTCTAGAGCGTCGATTCAGTATTCATAAATTTCCTATTGGTGGGAGATTCGGTGATTTCCAGAAATATTTTTACCAGGTTTGGCTCCGATTGATCATTCACGAAGTCAGAGAAAGCAGCATCTTGTGTTGATGCGCGTTTCTTGGTTACCATTCCTTCGCTAGATCGGTTAACCCGAAAGAGATTGCTCGTCAATATTCAATGATAAATCGTTACAATTTAACTAATAAAACAGCAACAAGACAACTAATTAGATGATTCCAACCGTTATTGAATCCTCAGGTCGCGGCGATCGCGCTTTTGATATCTACTCTCGCTTACTAAGAGAAAGAATTGTCTTTTTGGGACAACAAGTAACTGATGAAATAGCAAACCTCGTGGTAGCTCAACTTCTGTATTTAGAGGCAGAAGATCCTGAAAAAGATATCTATCTCTATATTAATTCTCCTGGTGGTTCTGTCTCGGCAGGGATGGGAATGTTTGATGCCATGAATCATGTTAGTCCTGATGTCTGCACGATCTGTATTGGTTTAGCCGCTAGTATGGGGGCATTTTTGCTAAGTGCTGGGGCAAAAGGGAAACGGATGAGTTTGCCTAATTCACGAATTATGATTCACCAACCCCTTGGTGGTGCTCAAGGACAAGCAACAGATATCGAAATTCAAGCCAAAGAAATTTTGTACTTGAAACAAAAACTGAATCAGCATCTAGCAGATCATACAGGACAGCCCTTATCAACAATTGAAGAAGATACGGAAAGAGATTTCTTTATGTCTTCAGAGGAAGCCAAAGATTACGGTTTAATTGACCAGGTAATTACTCGTAAGCCTTCGGCGACTAATCCTCCTGTAGTTGCCTAATTGCTAATTGCTCAAAGGTGGGAAATCCCCACCTTAGCTTTTTTAATTGTCAATAATCAAATGAATTAAACTTTTGTTGATCAAATCTCTACGACTGCGGACTTCAAGATTAAATCTCAGGGGGGAACCAGGTTTTATCTAATAATTTCTCTAAACAGTAAGGACATTCTTCAGGAAAATTCACAGAGAATCCTGTTTGTTCTTGAACATATCCTAAAGCATCTTGATAGATAAGGTCTAATTTATTAGCTAAATAGTTATGCAAATTAGTTGTTAAGTATTTTCTCAATTGAGTCCGAAAACCTAAGATTTCTGCTCTCCAATGATTCTTATTTCTTTCCTGCTCTCTTGTCCAATATTGAAGTAATAATAAATGCCTGATAATTTGTTCTAAAAAACTGCTAACTCTATTTTTATCTTTTTTACCCAAGCTCTCTAATTCCCCAATTAAATTTTCCAAATCCAATTCAGTAAAGCATTTTTCCTTGAGTATTTTGATGGTTTCTTCTAACCAAAGATTTTCATCAATTTCGTAAAGATTCTTTAATTGATTTTGGTTTAAGGTTTTCATTATTATTGAGTTTGAGTTTAAAAGTATCGTCTTGATGAATTATTTATTTTCTAATTGTACAGAACCAGAAGATAATAGATAATGCGATCGCAACTGTTAATTAGTTAATTTATATCTTAGTATGAACGTAAACAGTTATGGTTAAATTGAGCCGTCGACAACTATTACTAGCTGGATTTTTTACAGGAGCAGGAATCTCGATCACCACGTCTCATTTTCGTGACCAAATCAATGGGGATAAATCGTCTCAAGGGGAGAAAGGCTCGGACATCGCCTATGAGGCTAAGATCTCTGAAAGTGAGATTCGTCAGATTAGACGTTCGGTTAATCTCAAGCCACCCCTAATTCCCTATAATCGCGAGATGTCAAAGATTTTGGTTCGTTGTTGTCGGTTGGCGACAGAACAATATCTTCAGGGATTAGAAGATCCTAAATATAACGGTGCGATCGCAAATTTGCCCAGTTACTTTTCTCAACTCAATGATTATGAACAAATTACTGCTTTCCGAGCGATTCGGCAAAGATCTTGGCTGGAACCTCTAATGAAACAAACTTGGCTGCGAGATCTGATTCCCAAGACAGATTTAATCTACGCTGGTTTTATTCTTAAATCTTCTGTCAATAACATTATTGTATTTAGAGGTACTCAAGAAGCCAAGGAATGGATTGCTAATCTTAATGTCCAACAAATTGATTACCAAAGCAATAATCCTCAGGCTGGCAAAGTTCATCAAGGCTTTTACAATCTTTATTTCAATGGTTTAAAACAATTTCTTGATGAAGCAATTGGTCGGCTCAATCCTGCTATTCCTTGCTATGTAACAGGTCATAGTTTGGGCGGAGCCATAGCCGTCCTCGCCGCACTCGATCTAGCCCTAAATTTTAGTAATTTAAAAGAACAAATACAGATGTATAACTACGCCCCACCGAGAGTAGGCAATCCTAGTTTTGCTAAGTTTTATAGCGACTTAGTATCCAATAGCTACCGCGTAGTTAACCAGGCAGATTCAACTTGGCTCTTACCCCCTACCCAACTAGATAATGCAATCTATCTGCATGTCGGACAGCGATGGTCATTTATCAATCAAACAGGAGATTTGAATCCCAATCATCAGTTAGCCGCTTATCAAGACGCGATCGATCATAATGTTGAGATATCTCAACCCATTATCGCTCCAGGAGTGTTTCAGAGATAACTCGGGTTTTTAGCTTAAAATTAACAGTCACCGTTAAAATCCCTGTGGCTCTATAACTGGACAGTGCGAAGTTCTTTTTCGGAAAAGAAAGATCGAGAAAAAAGACATCCCGATACTCAAGGAGTAGGAAATGTCAGATACTGACTGAGATAATCACAACCAGT
>JAAUYH010232749.1_pt1 | contig 20903 bp, 21 predicted proteins | sample 7278061 | NCBI WGS metagenome assembly JAAUYH01 (sample SAMN14350203, study PRJNA611818) | marine sediment metagenome | isolation source: surface marine sediment (0.6m) | place: French Polynesia: Moorea | collected 2018-08 | reverse complement strand
TCTTCTTCGATGATGACGTTGATCATGCCTGCGAGCAGCGCGGGATCTTCGCCCGGCTTCACCGGCAGGTAAATGTCGGCAAGCTGGCCGACTTCGGCAAGGCGCGGGTCGGCGACGATCAGCTTCATACCCTCTGCTTGCCGGTCACGGATGCGGCGCGAGGGGCTGAAAGGCGGCACACCGCCGACTGGCGCATAGTGCGAAACGATCGGGTTATTGCCGATGAACAGCGCGACGTCGGCGTCGGAGAAATTGTTCACTCCGCCTTCCCATTTGCCATAGCGTTCGGTGGTGAAGACCTTGGCCGGCTGGTCGAGCGTCACGCTTGTAAAGAAGTGCTTCGACCCAATGGCCTGTGCAAAGCTGTAGGACGCGGCCCACGCAGCGCTGTTCTGGTATCCGCCCGAGCCCATGAATACCGCGACGCTGTCCGGGCCGTACTTGTCGATAATGCGGCGCAGCTCATCAGAGATGTGCTTCAAGGCCTCGGGCATTGGCGTTTCCTGGAATTCGCCGTTTTCGTCGCGCACGAGGCTATGGTGCAGGCGGTCTGCCGAATTGTGGGAATCAGGCAATTCGCGGCCCTTCATGCAGGTATAGCCGCCATATTCGGGATCATCGGGATCGCCGCGCACGGCAGTGACTTTTCCATCCTCGACATCGACCATCATCGCGCAATTGGCGTGGCAGAACCGGCAGAAGGTTTTGTGAGTCTCGACACCCATGACTTTTCTCCTTGGATGACAAGATACCAGAGCGCCGCGTGCCTTCGACTGACACTTTTGTCCGTAGAGGTGCGAGGCGCGGCTGCGCATTAGGGGCGCGACAACAAAGGAGATCCCCATGCCCACCACCACCCGCCAATGGCTCTTGAACGGACACCCGCGCGGACGGGGCATTGCCGAGGACGATTTCAAGCTTGTCGAAACCGAGCTGGGTGATCCGGGTGAAGGCGAGATGCTTCTCAAGACGCATTACCTTGGCTTCGATCCTGCACAGAAAGGCTGGATGGAGAATATCGCCGATTACGTCGCGCCGATGAATATCGGTGACGTCATGCGCGGGAGCGGGATTTGCGAAGTTGTGGCGTCGAATGGCGGGAAGTTCGCTGTGGGAGACATGGTATTCGGCACCACCGGTTGGACCGAATACCTCGTCCATAATGGCGAAGGGCTGACCAAGGTTGAAACCGACCTGTCGCCGACTGCCGTTCTCTCGGTGCTCGGCACCACCGGTCTCACGGCTTATTGCGGCCTGTTCAAGGTTGGCAAGCCGGTGGCGGGCGACACCGTGCTTGTTTCAGGCGCAGCCGGTGCAACCGGGTCAGTGGTCGGGCAGCTAGCCAAGATCGCCGGGTGCCGCGCGGTGGGCATCGCGGGCGGTCCTGAAAAGTGCAAATGGCTGGTCGAGGAAGCGGGATATGATGCTGCCATCGACTACAAGGCCGACAATGTGAAAGGCCAGATCAAGGAGCACTGCCCGCGCGGGGTTGACGTCATCTACGACAATGTCGGCGGGACGATCCTCAACGACATGCTCGCAAATATCGCGACTGGTGCGCGGGTCGTAATCTGCGGCGGGATCAGCCGCTATGAGACAGGCAACCTGCCTGCGGGGCCGGAGAATTACTTCAACCTTGTCTTCCGGCGTGGGACGATGGCGGGGTTCATCGTGCTCGATTGGGCAAACGAGTTTCCCGGCATTCGCAAGCGGCTCGAAGGCTTCGTGAAGGATGGCAGCCTGAAATATCAGGAAGATATCCAGCAAGGCTTCGAGAACGCGCCAGACACACTCCAAAGGCTGTTCACGGGCAAAAACCGGGGCAAGCAGATGCTTAAGCTCTAATCCAAATCCTCAGGCCGATTGATGTTGAGAAGCGGCGGGTTCACCATGACCCGGCGCGCACCTGACTTTTCCGCAAATCCGTAGAGAGCGCGACCTCCACCAGCGATATACTCGTCGAGCAATTCGGCGAGCGCAACAGGCCACAGACCCACGACCGGCTGGCTTTCGGCAATGGCGGCGCCTTCGCCGGCGAGTTGCTCAACCAGGTCGGGCGGCAGATTGGGAATATCGACGCCAGCGCTCAGGACATGGGTGAAGCTCTTGGCAATCGCGAATTCGAGCGCGGCGTTGAGCCCGCCGAGTGGCCCCAAACCCGCCTCTGGCCGATCCGGGATCGATCCGAAGCCGGGCTCTTCCCGCCCGCAAACGATCAGCGCCTGTGTCTGGCTGCCGAGAGCATCTGCCACCCGGTCGATCAGCCGCATTCCATCATATTCGGCATGCGCCTTGTCACTGCCGAAGCGGCGCGCCTGTCCTCCGGCGAGGATGGCCCCCAAAACGTTCAGTCAAACGCCTCCGTCGCCTGACCTTCGGCGTTGTAAACTGGCCCTTCGGCGTCCACGCGGTACTTCTTGCTCGCCGCTGCGGTCAGCCCGAACTGGCCGATATGGTCGCGCATTCCGGCATAGGCGGCATTGGCAAAATGGTGCGCGAGCGCTTCCTCGCTTTCCCATTCCTCGAAGACGTTGACCCGCGCCGGGTTGTTGCCATCGGCGCTCCAGTCATAGGCAATGCACCCATACTGAGCGAGCGCTGCATCGATATGTGGTTTTGCGCTGGTGAGCGCTTCTTCGCGCTGCGCGGGATCGAGGTCGATCTGCGCGGCGATTACGATCTTGGCCATGTCTTAACCTTCCTGCGGATTGTATTCTGCGACGATTCCGAATTTGCGATGAGTAAAGACCCACCGCCCGTCGATCTTCGCCAATTCATCTTCGTAAAGCCCGCCCACAACGCGGGTATTGCCGTCTTTCATGTGCAGGATTTCCTGTGTCTGGACGCGGGCAGTGGCGGTGTCGCCGGTGACTTCGATCATGCATGGGACGCCGTGAAAGCTGACGGCCTCGATCCCTCCCATGGCCTGTTCCCAGAAACCGACGATGGCGTCTTTGCCTTCGAACAACTGTCCGAAGAAATCCCATGTCGCGTTGTCTGCCCACACGCTTCCCCAGGTGGCTGCATCAAAGCGCACGACGCCATCGGCATAGGTGCCGTTCAATTCGGCAATCGCCTGGCGGTCTTCGGCTGGTCCTCTGAACATGGTTGCTCTCCCAATTGCGTGAGCCCGCTATCGATCCCAGCGCGCTCGCGGACAATGAACACTTTTGGGAAGGGAAGTGTTCGCCGCGCGGTCCTAGAGTGCATTCAACAAGCGAACAGGAGAGGCAGCAATGGCAGGACAGCTCGAAGGAAAGACCGCAGTGGTGCTGGGTGCGGCATCGAAGGACAATATCGGCCAGACCATCGCCCGGCTCTTCGCCAGCGAAGGGGCCAAGGTGATGGTCGCGGGACGTCACGAGGATGTCCTGTCCGAACTCGCAGGCGAAATCGGCGGCGCCTATGCGCTCTGCGACATTACCAGTCACGCAGACGTTCACGCCCTTGCGGACAAGGCTGTTGCGGAGTTCGGACGTGTCGACGCGGCAATCAACTGCACCGGCTGGGGCCTGCTTTCCAATCTGCTTGAGACCACCCAGGAAGAGCTCGATCAAATGTGCGACCTGCAGTTCAAGGGGGTGCACCATTTCCTGCAGGCCTTTGTAAAGGCAATGAGCGAACAGGATCCGACCGGCGGGTCCATCATCTCGCTATCCTCTGCCACCACGCGCGCGCTGATCAATAACCATGTCGCATATATCGGCACCAAGCGCGCGAATGAGGCCATGATCGAATGCGTCGCAAACGATTTCGGGCATTTGGGGATCAAGGCGAACACCGTCTCACCAGCATTCACCGAAAGCCCGATGACCGAGGGCGCGTTCGCCACGCCTGGCCTGGTCGACGCCTTTGTGCCGCGCTATCCGCTTGGACGGTTGAACACTTCCGAAGACGTTGCACATGCTTGCCTGTGGCTGTGCACCGATCACGCCTTTGTCACCGGCCAGCACCTGCAGCCCAATGGCGGACTGACCTTGCGAGGAAACCCTCAGGCAAAGGATATCGAAGCAGCGGTAGGCGCAGCCATGGCAAAGATGCAGGAGTAGGGCTCACTCATCGAGCCAGCTTTCGGCCTCAGCGCGCGTCCGGAATATCGCGAATTTCGTGTCATGCCGGGTGACTCGGCGGATCTGCATTTGCTGGGTGACGCTTTGCGAGACATTTGCTGAACGGCGCAGGCCATTCGAGATGAACCACGCAGCCATGTCTTCGCTGTCGTCCGCAATGTCGCGCGGCATCACGATGCTGTTGGAGAAGTCTGCAAGGATATCGAAATAGCCCTCCAGAGCCCTGACATTGAGCGCGGCCTGCTTCATGTCGCGCATGAATGCATTGCGATCGTGATCGCCAAATTGATCAAGCTGGAGCACCACCCTTCGCTTGGGAAGGATTTCAGTTATTTGATACACGCTCGACACCAATCGCGCCTGTTGGCCGGGATTGCCGAGCATGCGAGCGGCGCGATTAGGACGATGCGTCGCTGTGCTTAGGTATTAGTACTGGGCAGTTCCCCCATCGACGCTGAACATAGCACCGGTGATCCCAGCTCCTTCCTTGCTAGCCATCAGCAAGGCAACCGCGGCGATTTCCTCGACGGTATTGGGGCGCTTGATCGCGGCTTCTTGCGCGAACATCGTGATCATCTCGTCAAACTCCATCCCCATCGCCTTTGCGGTTTCGGGGCCGTTATTCTTGATAATGTCGGTGACGACGAGACCGGGGCAGATCGAATTGACTGTCACGCCAGCTTCACCGACCTCGCGCGCAAGGCTCTTGGTAAGGCCGTTTACGGCGTGCTTAGCGGCTGTGTAGGCGGTGAAGACCGGTTTGCCGTGTTTTCCTTCCATCGACGACATGTTTATGATCCGCCCATCACCCTTTTCGAGCATTGTCGGGAGCGCTCGGCGGCAGGCCCAGAAGGTCGAATAGACGTTCCACTTCATCGCCTCGTCAAAGGCTTCGTCGGAAAGATTGACGAGCGGCTGCAAGTCGCCTGCACCGCCCGCATTGTTGACGAGTATGTCGAGAGTTCCGAATGTCTCGACTGTCTTGTCGATAAAGCCTTCGACATCCGCCTGTTGCATCACATCACCGGCAACGAAGATGGCCCGGTCTCCGACACCCAGCTCATCAAGGACCTTGGTGCCTTTCTCAGGATTGCGTGCGAACAAGGCGACCTTGGCGCCTTCCGCCAGAAACGCCTCCGCGATCCCGCGTCCCAATCCTGCAGTGCCGCCGGTAATCGCTGCGACTTTGCCCGCAAGCTTATTGGTGTGTTCCATATTCGCCTCTCCTTTTGGAGGTTTGCCTAGCGGGAGGAGAGCCCGCGCGCACCTTGCCAAAATGAGCAATTGTCCGGAGGCACATGGCTCGCCCAAGTGGGGCCATGACCGATGTCGATGTCATCATTCTTGGATGTGGGCCCGCGGGCATGACTGCGGCGCTCGCTGCACATGAGGCAGGTGCAAAGGTCGCATTGGTGGAGCGGTTCGACCGGATCGGTGGAACCGGTGCGGTCTCGGGCGGCGTCATCTGGATTGCCGACAATCCGCGCCAGCGCGCTGCCGGGCTGAAGGATAGCCGCGAGGAAGCACTCGCCTATTTCCGTGCGCTTGATCATGGCGATCTGGTCGATGAGACGCTGGAGGCTTTCGTCGATCAGGGACCGGAGGCGCTGGCTTTTCTGGAGGAGATCGGCGCGCTGAAAGTGGCGCTGCTCGAAGGCTATCCGGACTATTACCTCGACCGACCCGGTGCGAATCCTGAAGGTGGACGCGCGCTCGACCATGACCTGTTCTCGCTGAACGAGCTGGGTGATTGGGCCGGGCGGATCACCGCCATCGAAGAACCAAAGCCGATGATGCTGCGCGAGACGCCGCTGGGCGGAGGATCGGGCGTGGTGCCACCTGAGGAATTGCAGCGCCGCATGGCGAATAATGAGCGCGGATTCGGGCAAGCGATGGTGGCGCGGCTGCTCAAGGCTTGCCTCGATAGCGGGATCGAACCGATCTGCAATGTTGAGACGAAGCGGCTCGTGAAGGATGGCGAGCGCATCACGGGTGTCGAAGGAACACGAGGCGGTAAGCCTTTCGCTCTATCCGCGCGCTCTGGCGTGATCATCACCACAGGCGGGTTTGAGTGGGATGAGGATATGCGCCAGACCTTCCTGCGCGGTCCGATGGACGCCCCAGCCAGCCCGCCAACTGCCCGCGGTGAGGGACTCAAGCTCGCGATGGGGAGCGGAGCGAATCTTGGCAACATGACCCAAGGCTGGTGGGCACCCACTCTGGTCATTCCCGATGCGCCATGGCCAAATGGCGAACAGCGTGCTGCACCGGTCTTGATCGAGCGCACCGTGCCGCATTCGATCATGGTCAACAGAAGAGCGGAGCGGTTTTGCAATGAGGCGGCGAACTATTCGGCTCTGGCAGGCGCGTTCCATCAATTCGATCCGCAAAGCTACGATTACCCGAACCTGCCCGCCTGGCTGATCTTCGATGAGAATTATGTCGAGCGCTATCCCATTGGTCCGCGCCTGCCAGGGCAGCCTGTGCCCGATTGGGTTGTGCGTGCCGACACACTCTCAGCCCTTGCAAAGCAGCTTGGGATCCCGGGTGAGGCGCTGGTTGAAACCGTCAACCGCTTCAACGCCCATGCAAAGGCAGGTCATGATCCCGATTTCGAGCGCGGGACAAGCGCCTATGACCACTTCTACGGCGATCGCTCAAGAGAAGGAACGGCGGTGACGTTGGGGGCTATCGAACATGGTCCATTCTATGCGGTCGAAATCCGCATGGGATTGCTCGGCACCAATGGCGGGCCTCGCACGGATGGCGCGGCACGGATATTGGGCCATGATGACCAGCCGATTGCGGGACTATACGGCGCCGGAAACGCCATCGCTTGCCCCACCGGCGGGATTTATGCGGGCGCAGGCGGTACGCTCGGGCCGGCGCTGACATTTGGCTACATCGCCGGGCGGACCGCAGCGCGGGCCAACGCCTAGGCCTTCTTTGGCTCAAACTCGATATGCAGTTCCTTGAGCGAGCGCAGCAGGAAGTGTGGGTGGTACTCGAAAGTATTCTTCCCTTCCGCAAACCACATATCCTCGAGCCGGTCGACCACAGCGGTGAAGCCCCAGATAAGTTCGCGGCGGGCGAGCGGCGCGCCGAGGCAATGATGCGTGCCTGAGCCAAAGCCCATGTGAGAGCCTGCTTTCGGACGGTTTAAATCGAGCATCTCCGGGCATTCGAACGCCCGCTCATCGCGGTTGGCGGCAGCAAAGCGGACATTGATCATCGCCCCCGCCGGGATCTTCACGCCGGCGAGCTCGGTGTCTTCATTGACGAAACGCATGAGCGATTGCACCGGGCTTTCGAGCCGAACGACCTCTTCGACAAATGTCTTCATGTATTTGTCCGGATCGCTCTTGAGCTGTTGCCACACATCCTTGTTCTCGATCAGCAGCTTCATTCCCGCCGCGAGCGCGTTTGTGGTGGTTTCGGAGCCGCCGACGAACGTATCCGCCATCATCTCGGCGTGAAGCTCATTGTCGGTCAGCGGGCGGCCCCATTCCTCGATCACCGTGTTGACCAGAACGGAGATGAGGCTGTCATCGGGGTTCTCGCGCAGCTTTTCGAAGATCGGCTGGAAATAGTGCTGCGCTTCAATTTCGCGGTCGACCATTTCCATGTGCCGGTCCTCGGGCAGCATCAGCGAAATGCGTTGAAAAAACGCATCGGTCCAGCGCTTGATCCGCCACATATCCTCGCGCTTTGCGCCCATCTGCTCGCCTATGATGAACAGTGGCAATGGCACGCAGAACTGTTTGACCCACTCACAATGGCCATCATCCAGAAATCCGTCGATTAGCTCATAAGCGAGACCTTCGACTTGCGGGTCGATTTCCTTGATCTTCGACGGCTTGAAGGCCTGGTTGAACATCGCGCGCATCTGCTTGTGATTGGGGTCATCGCGCCCGTTTAGCGTTGGCGCGGGCAGCCAGCCTCTCTCCTGAAAGCGCGCCATCACCTTCTGCGCGCGTTCCATGTCTCCGGCGCTCGCGCGGAACTGGCTGTCGGCGGCGGAGGAAGGAAAGCGCTGTGGGTCCATCAACACTTCGCGCACATGTTCGTAACGGGTGACCACCCACATGTCGGTGCCTGGAATGTTGTAGACCGGCGCTTCGTCCCGCAGCTCCCTGTAGGCGTCGTAAGGGCATTGCTGGAGCTCAGGGTCGAACAGGTTGACGCTGGGATCATCATTCGCCGCGCTTGCCAAAAATGCCTCCCGAAACTGCTTATGGATTTGTGCGCAGGATCGGCCTGATAGTGTGTGGCGACAACTGGCGGATTGGGGAGGGAAGCGGATGGATGCGAAACTGCAGGAGCTGATCGACAGGCAGGAAATATCCGACGTCATCCAGCGCTACGCACGCACGCTCGACTGGCTCGATGCTGACGGGCAGGCGAGCTGTTATTGGCCTGATGCGCATATTGAATATGGCTTCTTCACGGGCTGCGCAGAGGACTTTCTGCCCGTCGTGATGCAGACCGAGAGCGATCTGGCGCGGCGCTGGCACATGCTCTCACCTCCGCTCGTCCGTTTCCATTCAGACACGAGTGCGAGCAGCGAATGCTATGGCATTTTTGGCGGCGGCCGCTGGCAGGATGATGGCAGCATTGCAGGCGATATGATCGGCGGGCGCTATCTCGATGAATGGGAGAAGCGCGGCGGCGAAAATGGTCCCGAGTGGCGCATTTCGGCTCGCACCTACATCCTCGACTGGAAATCGCCGCTCACCAATCAGCCCCTGTTCGATCCCGACCCAGATTTCCCGCTGCCGACTTATCGGATCGATGCGCCGGGTCACTCGGAATACCGCATACTCTAACTCTCTGCGGGCGGGTCCATGTAGTCGCGGTAATAAGTGAGCTGACCGTTTTTGACCTTGTAGATACCAACCCCGCCGCGCGAGCCTTCCGGTGAATGCATCGTCCAGCGCGCCCACACGGCGTGGTCATCGCCGCAGATTTCATCGACGGTGAAGTGGATTTTCCGCTCGCCCATCTCCTTCACCATCGTGGTCATGAAACCAAGGATCGCACCGCGCCCTTCATACCGGCCCCAGATCGGGTCCTCGAGCAGGGCGTCCTCGGCGAATAGCGGGGCGAGTTTGGTGTAGTCGCCATCATCCTGGATCGCCCAGAATTGCTCAATCACACGTTGCGCTTCGCCCTCCATCTCATTCTCCTCAATTAACCGCGCGATCCTTGCCTTCCCAATAGGGTGCTCGCAGCTCGCGGCGCAGGATTTTGCCTGACGGGTTGCGCGGGAGCGCTTCGATGAAGTCGACCGACTTGGGGCATTTGTAGCCAGCGATGTGCTCGCGGGCATGCGCGATTATGTCTTCCTCGGAAAGCTCCTCGCCCGCCTTCACGACAACGCAGGCCTTCACCGCCTCGCCCCACTTTTCGGATGGCACTCCGATCACCGCGACATCAGCGACCTTCGGATGCGCGTAGATCGCGTTCTCGACCTCGGCCGGATAGACGTTCTCACCGCCAGAGATGATCATGTCCTTCACCCGGTCATGGATGTAGAGATAGCCGTCCTCGTCGAGATAGCCTGCGTCGCCAGTGCGAAGCCAGCCATCCGCGTCGATGGTTTCCGCGGTGGCTTCGGGATTGTTCCAGTATCCGCGCATGTTCTTGGACGAGCGGGTTGCAATCTCGCCCACTGTGCCGGTCGGAACCTCAGCCCCTTCTTCGTCGATGATCTTCAGCTCCACTCCCGCCAGCGGCTTGCCCACGCTGCGCATCCTGGGAGAGCCTTCGGGGACATGATCCTCTGGATCGAGCGCGACGATGGTGCCGCTTGTCTCGGTCATTCCGTACATCTGTACGAACCCGCAGCCAAGGACCCGCATCGCCTCGCGCATCAATTCGAGCGGGATCGGCGATGCGCCATAGGTCACATATTTGAGGCGGCTGAAATCAACTTCGCGGACGCGCGGATGGTTGAGCAGGATCTGGATCGCCGCCGGGACGAGGAAGATCTTCGAGATGTTGTAATTCTCGATCAGGTCCAATGCTTTGGTCGGGTCATACTCGGGCAAGACGATGGAGTTCGTGCCTGCGACCATCGTGCCGATTCCGGTGCCTGTCCCGCTGATATGAAAGCACGGCATGGCGAGCAGGGTGACATCGCCCTCGACCGGTTCCTGCCATGCGCGATCATAGCCTTCCGCGCGGCTCGACAGGATTGAGCCATGCGTCATCACCGCGCCCTTGGGCTTGCCGGTCGTCCCAGACGTGTAGAGCTGCAGTGCGTCGTCTTCGAGGCCGACATTGGTGAGCACAGGGTCGGTCGGGAAGCCGTCGCGCCAGGTACGGTAATCGGTCCCGGTATGATCTGGTGCATCAATGCCGATAACCTGCTCGACCTTCGGGCAATCACTGCGCACTTTGGCCAGCATGTCGGCAAAGCCCTCGCCCACAAACACAATGCGCGCTTCGCAATTGCCGAGGATGTAAGCGACTTCGGGCGCCGCGAGCCGCCAGTTCACCGGAGTCATCACCGCGCCGATTTTGGCCGCGCCCAGCAGCGCTTCGAAATAGAGCGGATGGTTCTTTCCGAGAAAGGCGACCCGTTCACCCTTGGTTACGCCCAGAGCGGTCAGTGCATGGGCAACCTGGTTGCTGCCCGCATTGAGCTCGGCAAAACTGATGACTTCATCGCCAAAAGTGAAAGCCGGCGTGTTCGGAGCTGCATGCGCATGCTCGCGCACGATATCGCAGAATGATCCTGCCTCAGTGAGTGTATCCTGTCCCATTGGCGCAAGACTACGCATCGCGCCGGTCGCGGGGCATTGGCACATTTCATAGCGCGCCTTGAGAGCTGTGCTGGGTTAGAACCGCGTCATGAGCAACTCAGATGCACCAGAGGGCTGGGACAGAGCCGAGTTCACGCCCGGCTTTCTGGATCACGGTGGTCCCTATTTCCTGAAAGCTCGCGAAGGCGCGCCCAAGCTGGTGGGCCTGCGCATCTGCGAGCATCACATTAATTACAAGGATGGCGCACACGGCGGCGTCATCTCGACCTTCGCCGATGTTGCCTTGAGCCACGCAGTCTATGACGCTGAACGCCCCCGTCTGGCACCATCGACGATCACCCTGCAAGTGAATTACCTAAAGCCAGCTAAGCTTGGAGACTGGCTGGAAGCGCAGGTGCGGATCGACAGGCTGGGAGGGAGGACGGCTTACACGAGCGGCGAAATCTTGCGGGGCGATGAGCCGATTGCGACCATGAACGGTGTGTTCGCGGTAAGGCGAGGCTAACGTCGCCACCTCGCCACAACCGGCGTCGAAGGATCGCGGTCGTCGTGATAGCCGCATGAACCTTCTGGCATTTCCGAGATATCGACGCCTTCGACTTCGCGAAATTCGCGCCAGTCATAAAGGCCCGTTCGGTGAGCAAGCCGCCATTCGCCGTCTCTTTTTTCGAACCGGTCGACATAGCGCCCGGCGATAACCGCGGAATAGACGTGCCCCTTGTCCGGGAAGACTTCCGCAATCGGGTAGCCTGCCGGGATCGTATGCATCGCGGTCATGTAGGTTTCGGTGTGGCAGGTGCTGTCGTTTTCGAACCCGATCTGCACCTGTCCCAATTGGTGCTGGGTCGCGAGGCACGGGTCGATGATCGCACGGGCCTGCTCAACGAAACCGCGCCAGTCTCCTGAGACTGTGCCGAACTGGAATTGCGCATCGTCATGGAAAAGCGCGTCCATCATATCCCATCGCCGACGGTCAATCGCGTGAGCATAGGCGGCGAGGATGTCGCGGATTGCGTCGCGGTCTTCGAGGGTTCCGTGCATTCTCAGAGCTCCACTATGACCTTGCCAATATTCCCGCCGGTGAAGAGCTTTTCATAGGCGGTGAGCGTATTTTCGAGACCGCGCGTCACATCATAGGGCATCGTAAGCTTGCCTTCTTCGTGCCAGCTCTTCAGCCGTGCGGTCAGGCGCTCACCCTGGTCCATGAAGTCGGGGCTGAAAAACCCTTCGACGCGCAATCGTCGCATCAGGATCTGGTCGAATTCCTTGGGAGATGTGCGGGTCCCGGAGCCATAATCAGCGAGCAATCCGCACACTGCGATCCGTCCATAGTGGTTCATCCGGGTGATGACTTCATCGAGCAGCGGCCCGCCGACATTGTCGAAATAGACGTCGAAACCGCCTGCTGCGTCCAGCTGCTCACCGACATTGCCAGCCTTGTAATCGACCGCTCCTGCAATCCCCAATTCCTGCGTGAGGAACCGGCATTTCTCAGCGCCGCCCGCAATGCCCCATGCCTCGCAGCCGAGCAGCTTGGCGATTTGCACCGCCAAAACACCTGTCGCTCCGGCGGCAGCAGAGACCAGAACCCGCTCGCCCTCCTTGGCGGCACCCGTTTCCTCAATGCCCCACAGCGCCGTCCATCCATTCATGCCCAGTGGGCCAAACCATGCGCGTTTGTCAGTGACGCTGGGGTCGAGCAGAATGGCTCCGCTCATCACGGCATCGACCTGACTGAATTCGCCCCACACTCCGAAGGCGCGGACAAGGTCCCCTTCGGAAAAGCCGTCCGCGCGTGACGCCATCACTTCGCCAACTACCAGCCCAGTCATCGGTGCGCCGGTGGGGAGAGGCGGCTGGTAGCCGTCCTCGCGTTCTGTCAACCACAGCCGCGTGCCTGCATCCATCGAAAGCATCGTATTGCGGATGCGAATTTCACCTTCGCCAAGTTCGGGCAGGGGTTCTTCGACCAACGCCAATGCGCTTGCGAAGTCTGTGCCCTCCGGGCGGCTGTCGATACGCCAGAAACGGTTCTCCATTGGCGCACTGTCCGGTTGCACAGACACTCTCGCAAGCCGCGCTTTTGCTAGGGTGCTATCAATTTGGCGCGGTGCGGATCTTCGGCGTCATTCGTAATCTCCCGGCCAATATTGGGGAGAGACAATAATGGCACTCATCACGGTAATTGGAGCATCCGGGCGCCAGGGCATGGCGCAGGTTCGGCAGGCCTTGAAAGCCGGATATGACGTGCGCGCAATCTCGCGGCAGGAGGACCCGTTCGGCGGTGCGAAGATCGACGGCGTAGAGCGGGTCGAGGTGCGGCCCATGGATCTCTACGACCAATCCACTTTCAAAGGCGCGCTCGAAGGCACAGACTACGTCTTCTACACTCACCCGCTGCAGGCCCGGGCTGACCGGGCCGTGCTGATCGGGGATCTGGGCAAGGTCGCTGCGGGACTGGGCGTGAAGCGGTTGGTCTGGAACACTTCCAGCTGGATCCCCGACAAGCCCGGCGATCCTTTCACCTATGGCGAGAACACCAAGGGCATCAATGCGCTTTGGCGTTCAGGCTGTCCGGGAACGGTGTTCGGCAGCGTGCTGTTCATGGACAACCTGCTCACCAACTGGGCGCGACCCTTCATCGTCAATGAGGGTCGCTATGTGTATCCACACAACCCCAAGTTGCAGGCCAACTGGATCAGCCTTGATGACGTGGCAAAGTTCATGCTCACCAGCCTCGAACGCCCCGACATGGAAGGGGCGTGGCTGAATATTGGCGGGCCAGAGCGACTGGTGGGCAAGCAGGTGACGCAATACCTGTCCGAAGCGCTCGACAAAGAGATCATCTACGACCCCTGCACGCCTGAGGAATTCGGGCGCTACCTTGTCGAAGCTGCTGGCGATTCCATGCCGCCTGAAATGCGCGAGGATTTCGCTAAGGGTATTCAGGCGTTTTACGAGTACAACAACGAAGCGCCCACGCGGCCCTTTGAAGTCGACATGGACCACGTGCTTGAGCGTTTCCCTGAACTGGATGGCGAGCTGGAGACGATGGGCGAGTGGACCAAGCGGCAGGATTGGGGCGAAAGCAACTTCCGGCCTGCATTTGGGTGATGTCCGAACTGCGAGACGCCAATATTGCGCTAGCGACGCGTTACTACGAAGCGCTGGCGGCGGGTGACTTTGAGGCGCTTGCTGACTTGCATAGTGATGACGTGGTGTTCAATCTGCTTGGCTCGACCCCGGTTTCGGGACGATGGGAAGGCAAGGCGCAATGCTTCGGACCACTTGTCGCAGATGCCGTGGTCGGCAAGCTGGTGCCTGAAACCGTGCAGTTCTCACGCAAATGGAGGATCATGTGCGCCGATGACGACCGCGTCGTTGGCATCATGTATGGTGGCGGAATGGGCACCAATGGGCACGAATATCTGCAGACCTATTGCCAGATCATGACCATCAAAGACGGCAAGATCGTGGAGCTCCACGAATTCTTCGACACCGCATTGGTCGAGCTTGCGCTCAACGACAATCCGACTGTCAAGGGCCCAAGCAAGGTAGAGCGGCCTTTCCGATTTCCGGAAGGGTAATTATTCCGCAGCCTGCTTCTGCTCAGCCGCAAAGATGTCCAGCAACTCCTCATCGCTCGCGTGAGTGAGCTTGGCTGCCCATTGGTGAAAGACCTGCCCGCCGCGTTCGTTGCGGCCGAAAAGCACCTCCTTTAGCAAGCCTGATTGCAGCGCCTGGTGTTGACGTTTGCCGGTGGCATAATCCTCATCACGCACCACGACTTCGAGGAAATCGAATTGCTCGTGTGCTGACTTGATATCCGCTTCGGTCTCCGGCTGGTCTTCCATAACGTAGAACTGGGTAGTGTAGCTCTCGCCGACTGTCTCGCCCGGGAAGAGCTGCGAAATCATCGCTCCGCGCTGACCGCCGCCGTAGAAGCTCGCGATCGAGATATGCGGGAAGATCGTCCACACGCCCTGAACGAGAACTTCCTGCGGGATCTCGTCATCCGAAAGCGCTTCGAGGTCCAGTTGCTGATCGTCGTCCCCCGATACCTTGATTGCAAATTTCGAAGGCGTCGAAAGCCGCTGGTGCGGACCCCAGGCGAAGAAGTTTGCACGATTATAGAAGTCCGCGCCGAACGTATCCTTGTGCAGCACGGGCAAGTGGTAGAAATCGAGATAGCCGTCATAGGCCGTCTTCCAGTTGGGCCCGGAAAGCGTGCGCTGGCTGAACAGCGTCCAGCCCTCGAATTCAAAGGCCTTGAGCAATTCATCATAGCCGCACAGATAGTCTGCGATCGGGAGTTTGCTCTTGGTATCCAGCGTCGCCCAGATCAGCCCGGCGCTTTCATAGACCGGGAACCGCTTGAGGCAGAGTGCTGCCTTGTCAACCGCGCCAAAGTCCTTCGGCGACGCGACGCCGACAAGGTCGCCGTCATTCTTGAAGGTCCAGCCGTGATAACCGCAGGTGAAACGCGTCCCGTTACCTGTTCCGTCGGGCACAACCGGGTTTCCCCTGTGCGTGCACATATTGAGGAACGCGCCCACGCTTCCATCGCGCTGTCGGGTGAGCAGCAGGGGCACACCGCAAATGTTCATCGCCTTGTAATCGCCCGGTTCGGGCAGCTCACAGGACGGAGCGACCATAAGCGGCAGGCGGCGGAAAATATTGCGCTTTTCCAACTCGAACAATTCGGGGTCGGTATAGGTGCTCGCCGGAACGCGCACGACTTCGTCGGCATATTCCATCGTGTCCGCTGCGCCGTGCGAGACAAGGTTGCGGGTCATCGAAATGAGTTCTTCGCGCGACATGTGTGTGATCTCCCAGATTGGAAGCAGAATGATGGCGTCCCTTGCGTTTGAGCAATGCGCGTTTTTGGGGAGGGAACGGCGCTAGTTTTCGCGAAACAAAACGGGCGGACCTTTTGGCCCGCCCGTTCTGACCCCAAGGGGAGGTCTAGCTGTTTGATAGCTCAGAAGTTGAACTGCAGCTCCGCGAAGACCTGGCGGCCGCGGTTCTGGGTTACGACCAGATCATCACCCAGCGGCAGGCCGAAACCGGCGGCACCGCCCGGTGACAGGAAGGGACGCGGTCCCGAAGTGTTGACCCAGATTTCGTCCGTCAGGTTGGTCCCGATGATCGAGAACTTCCAACGTCCGTCCTGATCGCCGATTGAAGCTGTCAGGTCGAAAGTGACGTAGCCGTCCTGCACCAGATCGTTGAGCGTATCTTCGTTGGTAAAGTAATCGTCGGAGAAGACCATGTTGCCCGATAGCCCGAATTCGAGGCTGTCGCTTACAGGCGTGAAAAAGTCGACCGCGACATTGCCTGACCAGGTCGGAGCACGCGCCGAATCGCGACCGTCGAGGTCTTCAGCTGCGATGAAGGTGTCCGTGAACTCGGCATCGAGATAGGACAGGTTTGCAGAGATGCTCAGACCGTCAACCGGCGGACGCCAGCCGAATTCGAGGTCGAGACCTTGTGAGGTCACTTCACCTGCGTTGAGCGTGTTGAACTGGATGTTCACCGCATCGAAGTTCTGTACCTGCAGGTCTTCGAAGACATAATAGAACAAGGTCGCATTGAATGTGACTGTGCGGTCATTGAACTGCGACTTGAACCCGATTTCCCCGCCCGTTGTCGTTTCGGATTGGAAGATCAGAGGGGAGAAGTCCCCGCTCACAGCTGCGGCGCTCAGACTTGCCGAAGGCAGCGCAGAGTTGTCGATGCCGCCCGACTTGAAGCCGGTCTTAAACGAGGCGAAAACCGTGACATCGTCGCTTGGCTGGTAGCGCAGAGTGACTTCTGGCGAGATGTTGTCGTCCGAGAAATCGATGTCGCCCGAGTTGAAGCCCGGAGCCACGAAGCCCGGGCCCTGCAGGAATGTATGCAGGTAAGGCACAGTAATCACCTGCGTCTTGTTCTCATCGGTGTAGCGGATGCCGCCCGAGAGTTCGAGCTGGTCTGTCAAATCAATCATGACCGATCCGAACACGGAGAAAGCCTCGGTATCGGTGACGTGACGCTTGTCCCAGTCATAGGTGAAGCCGGTGACCGGATCGGGCGCGATCAGAGAGATGTTGACGCCGTTTTGCGCGGTGTCGAACACGAATTCGCGCTCTTCGTAGAATAGGCCGAGCATGAAGTTGAACGCGCCGTCAAAGTCTGACGCCAGCCGCAATTCTTGCGTGTATTGTTCAAGCTGGTTGACCGGGTCCGAGCAGCCGGTGTTCTGTGGGGTGCCCGCCTGATTGTTCGCTGCAAAGTTAGGAGCATTGGCAGCTAGGAAAGTCGGGTCCATCAGCGCGTTACCGATCGGCGAGAAGCCCGGGCCGACGCCGACATAAGCATAGCAATCGAAATCGACCGCATCGAGATCGAGGAAGCCTGTAGTCGAAGTCAACGTCAGCTCATCTGACAGCTGGAAGTTCATCAGCAGGCGACCGAACCAGACATCGGTCTCGGCAAAGGGTACGCCATTGCGGCCTGCGGCAGCTGACGGCGTCGGAATGCCCGGTGCTAGTGCCGGGGACGCGTCAGGCAGGAAGTACAGCCCGTCATTATCATTGCAGTCGTTGCCTGCTGGAATCGCTACGACGCCTTGCAACAGAAAGACTGGATCAGCGACGCCGTTCGCGCCGCAATTGATGTCTGAGTGCTGGATCGCGCCATCGCCCTCATTGCGCACATATTGCACTTTGAGGTTGGCATCGAAGCGGTCGCTTGGCTCCCAATCGAGCGTGCCGCGGATAATAAGGTTTTCCTGTCCGCGGAAGGCCCCGTTGGCAGCGGGTGTGCCGGGCTGGAGTTCGACGAATTCGTCGATCTGGTTGTATTGCGCGGCAACGCGAACACCGAGCGTTTCGGTCAGCGGACCGGAGATGTAGCCGCCAATCGTGTAACCTTGCTCCTCGAATTCATAGGAGCCGCGGATATTGCCTTCCCAGTCGGAGGTCGGGTCAGCCGAACGGATCGCGAAAACGCCTGCTGAAGCAGACTTACCGAAGAAGAGAGATTGCGGGCCCTTGAGCACGTCGATCTGCTGCGTGTCGAAGAACCCTGCTTGCACAAGGCGCATGCTGGAAACCTGCACGCCGTCAAAATCGAACGCGACCGCGCTGTCGAAAGCAGCAGAGATGTTGGAGGAGCCAACACCGCGCAAGCTGAGCTGACCGCCCGAACCCGAGCCGCCAACCTGCACATTCAGTGTCGGAACGCGGCTGGTAACGTCAGCTACCTGGTCAACACCGAACCGCTCAAGCGTCTCGCCGCCAATCGCCGTAACCGTGACCGGGACATCCTGAAGGCTTTCGTTCTGGCGGCGGGCTTGCACCACGATCACCCGGTCGCCGAATTCGCCCTCCTGAGCCTCTTCGGTATCTGAGTCCTGGGCATAGGCGACCTGCGGCATGGCCGCGAAGGCTGCGATTGCAGCGCCGCCCATCAATGCGCGGCGCAGACCTTTGCCAGTGGCAATTCGGGTGTTTCGTGAAGTCATCATGCTCTCTCCCAAGAGGAGCGGTGAGCGAGGCCCCCCGCACCAAGTTCCCCAGTCCCTGTGCCGGTTTTTGTCCGGCTATCAGTAGGATTGAGACTGTATGGAGAGGGGTGCCAGCACTCATCTAGCAAAAGCGCTAGGGAAATGCCTGAAAGTGCGACTATTTGGACACAATCAGGCGCAAAGCGTCCATGCCGTAACGTCATCTTACGTAAGCGGAAGGCTTATTCGGCGGCTTCCTGACCTTGTCGCCGGGCCGCTTCCATCTGTTTCGTGCGCGGATCGTTGGGCCAGACCCATTCCTCGCCGATCACCTGTTCGACCCGTAAATGCTCTGGCACATTCTCGATCCCGATCATGCGATCGCACGATTGGTGGAAGGAATAGATGCGCGCTTCCTGATAGGACAAAGGCACGCTCTTGAACGCAGCGCTTTGCATCGAATGCTGGATCGCTTCGCCAAACTGCGTGTCTTCGAGGATGATCGGAGACATTTCACGCCCGTTGGGCTTGCTTTCATCAGGGACGGTCCAGAGGTCGGGGACAGGACCGTCACCCCAATCAAGCGCCATCGTAACGAGCTCTAGCCGCGTGGTCGTGAGCGAAGTCGGCCAGAAGACGAGCGGCGGGACGAAATAGTTCGAAAGCGGCGACACCCAGTTGGGGAATAGCGTGTAGCTCTGCGTGCAGGTTCGCCCCAGTTCGCCGACGCTGTCAATTTGTTGCCATTCCGGCGGGCTGTCGACGGCGCGGACATGTTCCCGGTCGGTCTGGCGCGGCGGCGGAGCGAGCATCCTTGCGTGACCGTTGGGGTACATGGTGTTCAAGTTACGCTTGCTATCAACCAGCGGCGCGACCGTTTCAGGATGAATGAAAGGCACATGGTAAACCTCCATGTTGGCCTCCATCGCGACTTTCCAGTTGCAGTTGAGCTCGAAGGAATGGCGCGCGGCGAGGCGGATGCGGTCGAAGGCGAATTCGTCCCACTCGTTCAAGAGCGGACCAAGCCATTCGGTAAGCTGCATGGCGTCTTCATCGAAATTGACGAAGATGACATTGCCCAGCATCTCGCAGCGCACCGGGATGAGCCCCCGGCAACTCATGTCGAAATCGGGCGGGAAGTCCTGCCGCTCGGGCACGCCGACAAGGCTGCCATCGGTCTTGTAGGTCCAGTTGTGATAGCCGCACATGAGACGCGAGGACTTGCCTTTGTCCTCGGTCACAACCGGCGCACCGCGATGGCGGCACGTATTGTAGAACGCGCGCACCGTCCCATCCATGCCATGAACGATGACTATGGGATCGCCTGCATTGTGCCAGCGCATATAGCAGCCGGGATCGGGTATCTCGTCAATGTGACCGGCGAAGAGCCAGCTCTTTCGGAAGATGTGTTCCTGCTCGAGCGCGAAGTATTCCTCGCTCGTGTAGCGCGCGGCGGGCATGTCCGGGAGCTTGGGAAAGCCATCGGGCGGAGAGGTGCGCGTCTCCTCCCATTCCATCAGCGCTTTCAATCGGGCGACTTCGGTAGCGTCGATCATTTTTGCTCTCCCGGCATCACAATATCGCGGGCCATGCTGAGCGCACCTCACACTTTTCCCATCGCTTTAAACAGTGGTGTGCGCAGATGCCCGGCTTAGTCTCCGCACCAGAAAAGCGCTTTTGGGAGAGAGCAATGAGTGGACGCTTGGAGGGCCGGGTCGCCTTGGTCACAGGAGGAGCGATGGGTCTTGGAAAGGCCGATTGCGAGCGATTGGCGGCAGAAGGCGCGAGCGTGATCGTGACCGACCGAGAGGCTGAACTGGCGCACACAGTCGCCGATGCGATTGGCGGCGATGCCATGGCACTCGACGTGACCGACGAGCAACAATGGAAAGACGTGATGCAGGCGGTGAACGAGCGCCACGGTGGGCTCGATATCCTCGTCAACAATGCGGGCAACGTGATCTTCGAAAGCGTGGAGGAATGCTCGCTCGACCATTTCAAGCTGCACCTCGACATCCACGTCGTCGGCACATTCCTTGGGTGCAAATACGGCCTGCCGCTGATGAAGCATCGCCACAAGAAGAACGGCGGTGGGGGTTCCTCCATCATCAACATGGCCTCGACCGCCGCGCTAATGGGTTACGGCAATATCCCAGCCTACACGGCGGCCAAGGGCGGCATATCTTCGATGACCCGCAGCATCGCAGTGCATTGCCAGGATGAGGGCTATGGCATCCGCTGCAATGCGCTTGCGCCGGGAGGGATCGAGACGCCTATGGTGATGGAGGTCTCTGGCAGAAAGGGCGAGCAGCCGATGGACATCCCGGAGGGTCCGCTACCCTCCGATGCGCTCGGCCATCCGCGCGATGTCGCAGGCTGCGTGGCGTTTCTCGCAAGTGACGATGCGCGCTTCCTCAACGGACTCACGATCCCGGTGGATAATGGCCTCGACGCAAGACCCCATCACTAAGGGCCCCACCACCGATCACACGCAATCCGAGGGCGCTTATCGCTGGTATGTGCTCGCGCTGCTGACCACGGTCAGCATGTTCTCGGTCGCGGATCGGTTGGTCTTTT
>JAAUYH010005847.1_pt1 | contig 20906 bp, 17 predicted proteins | sample 7278061 | NCBI WGS metagenome assembly JAAUYH01 (sample SAMN14350203, study PRJNA611818) | marine sediment metagenome | isolation source: surface marine sediment (0.6m) | place: French Polynesia: Moorea | collected 2018-08 | reverse complement strand
GCCAGAATCCGCGCAATCATCGCCTGTTCCTGCAGATTCTGCGCGCGCCCAAGGGTGTCACCCACGAGCTGCGGCGCATGAATCTCTATGGCGTGCTGGGCCTCTACATACCGGCGTTCGGCCGCATCGTGGGTCGCATGCAATACGACCTGTTTCATGCGTACACGGTGGATGAGCACACGCTGTTCGTCGTCAGCAACCTGCGCAAATTTGCGTTGAGCCGTTTTGACGACGAGATGCCGCATTGCAGTCGCGTCATGCAGTCGCTGGAGAAGCCCGAAATTGCCTACCTCTCGGGCCTGTTTCACGACATCGCCAAAGGTCGCGGCGGCGATCACTCGGAGCTCGGGGCAGTCGATGCGGAGTCGTTTTGCCTGGAGCACGGCATGAGCCAGTACGATGCCCGACTCGTCTCATGGCTCGTGCGCCACCATCTCGCGTTATCGACGACGGCGCAGAAAAAAGACATTGGCGATCCCGATGTAATCAATGAATTCGCCGAACACGTCGGCGACACGACGCACCTCGACTACCTCTATGTACTGACCGTTGCAGACGTTCGCGGCACGAATCCGAAACTCTGGAACGCCTGGAAATCGCGGCTTTTCCGCGATCTCTACGAGCTTACGAAACGCGCGCTCCGGCGGGGTCACGAGCACCCGATCGACCGCGAACAGCTGATTCTCGAAAAGCGCGACGAGGCGCGTTCCCTGCTGGAAAACGCAGGCGTCGACAGCGGCCGGATCAACGAAGTCTGGAGCCTGCTGAACGACAACTATTTCCTGCGGCATCGCAGCGAGGAAATCGCCTGGCACACGGAGTGGCTTGCCGATTCCGACACGGGTTCCGGGGTCGGGCTCGTCGACGTACGCCGGCAGCCCAACGGCGAAGGCGTCGAAGCCGTGCTGTATACACCTCGACTGACGCGCACGTTTGCCCACGCCACGGCGGTGCTCGACGAACTCGGCATGACGATCATGGACGCGCGCATCGTTCCGCTGGAGAACGACTACAGCCTTGATTCGTTCATTTTCATGGAACTGGACAAGAACATCGACGTCGACGAAGCGCGCATGAACAAGATCCGCCGCTCACTGACGCGCGTACTGACGGCGGCCGACGACGAGATTGGCAAGGTAACGAGGAAACTGCCGAGGCAGGCGCGCATGTTCACGACTCAGACGCGTGTCGACTTCTACCCGGACTCCGCGGACGGCCGCACGGTGATGGAGCTCGTAGCCGCAGACCGGCCCGGCCTCCTGAGCAAGGTCGGGCGAGTATTTGCGCAGCACAACGTGGATATAGCGGCAGCCAAGATCATGACGATCGGCGAACGCGCCGAGGACGTTTTCTACATTTGCGACGAACAGGGCGAGCCGCTTGAATGCGAAGCCGAACAGGCATTGCGTGCGGCGCTGATCGATACACTCGACGACACTGACAAGGACCGGGCAACCGCATGAGCGACCTTAGCGACATCATCGAAGAAGCCTTTGAGAGCCGTGCCGACCTCGGCAGCGCGGCGGACCACCCCGACGCAGCGGCGGCCGTGAATGAGGCGATCGCCTTGCTCGATTCGGGGGAGCAGCGGGTTGCGGAACCGGGCGACGGCGGCTGGGTGGTGAACCAGTGGCTGAAGAAAGCCGTGCTGCTGAGCTTCCGTTTCGCGGAGAACAAGCCGATCGACGCCGGCTATACGCGTTTCTACGACAAAGTCGACATGAAATATGCCGGCTACAGCGAAGCGCAGTTCCGCGAAGACGGCGTGCGCGTCGTGCCGGACGCGATCGTACGGAAAGGAGCCTATGTCGCTGCGGATGTCGTCCTAATGCCGAGCTATGTGAATATCGGCGCCTATGTCGACAGCGGTACGATGGTCGACACCTGGGCGACGGTCGGCAGCTGCGCGCAGATTGGAAAGAACGTACACCTGTCCGGCGGCGTGGGCATCGGTGGCGTGCTCGAGCCCGTGCAGGCGGGGCCGACGATCATCGAGGACGATTGTTTCATCGGGGCACGCTCGGAGGTCGTCGAGGGCGTCGTGGTCGAGAAGGGCTCGGTGCTGTCAATGGGCGTATACGTTGGCCAGAGCACGCGGATCTACAATCGTGAAACCGGCGAGATCGGTTATGGTCGAATACCGGCGGGATCGGTCGTGGTGCCGGGCAACCTGCCGTCTGCGGACGGTGCGTATTCCCTTTACGCCGCCGTCATCGTAAAAACGGTTGACGAAAAGACTCGCGCCAAAACCGGCCTGAATGAGTTGCTAAGGAACCTGTAGGAGCGGTCTGTAGGAGCGGTCGTGAGACCGCGATCGACGCAAGAGACAAAGGAAACGACATTGCTAACCGTCTACGGAATCGCCAGCTGCGACACCTGCCGCAAAGCGCGCAAATACCTCACCGAGAGGAACATCGAGTTCGACTTCCACGATGTACGGGAAGACGGGCTCGATATACAAATGCTGGAGCGTTGGGCGGATCGCATCGGCTGGGAGAAGCTGCTCAACCGCAGGTCGTTGAGCTGGCGCAAGGTTCCGGAAGCCGACCGCAGCGACATGACACGCGACAAGGCCCTCGCGGCCATGATCGACGCACCGACGCTGGTCAAACGCCCGGTACTCGAGAGCCCGGACTTCCTGGCCGTCGGTTTCTCGGAGAGACGTTTCTCGGAATTCCTGTCGAAAATCGCCTGAACGCCGACAGCACGCAAATAGGGACGAACACAATGAACAACCAGACCACAGCCGCCTTCGTCAACGAGCAATGGGACGACTCGATCATCCCGGAAATCAGCGAGTACATTCGCATACCGAACAAGTCGCCGGCATTCGACCCGGACTGGGAAAAGCACGGCCACATGGAGACCGCCGTACGGCAGTTCTATGCCTGGTGCGAAAAGCAACCCATCAAGGGCATGACTGTCGAGATCGTGCGCATCGAGGGACGGACACCGTTATTGTTCGCCGAGATCCCGGGCGACATCGACAATACCGTGGTCCTGTACGGTCACTACGACAAGCAGCCGGAGTTCACTGGCTGGGCCGACGATCTCGATCCATGGGTGCCAACGATTCGTGATGGCAAGCTCTACGGCCGCGGCGGCGCCGATGACGGCTACGCCGTGTTCGGTTCGCTTGCCGCCATCCGTGCGCTTCAGGAGCAGGGTATCCCGCATGCGCGCTGCGTCGTCCTGATCGAGGGCTGTGAGGAATCGGGCAGCTTCGACCTGCCCCCCTACATCGACATGCTCGAAGATCGCATCGGGTCGCCCGATCTCGTCGTATGCCTCGATGCCGAAGCCGGCAACTACGACCAGCTGTGGTGCACGACTTCGCTGCGCGGCAACCTGACGGGAACGCTGCGCGTCGACGTTCTGACCGAAGGCGTGCACTCCGGGTCCTCGAGCGGTGTCGTGCCGTCGAGTTTCCGGATCGCACGACAACTGTTGAGTCGGCTCGAGGATGAAAACTCGGGCGCCTTGTCGGTCGACGAATTGTATGTCGACATTCCGGAGCAGCGCCTCAAGCAGGCCGAGCTCGCAGCAGATACGCTCGGTGACTCCGTGTATCGCAAATTCCCGTGGGCCGTCGATGCGCCATCGCCGAGCGAATCGCACACGGAGCTTTTGCTCAACAATACCTGGAGACCGACACTGGCGATCACCGGTGCCGACGGACTGCCGGCGCTCGTCAACGCCGGCAACACGTTGCTGCCGCACACGACGCTCAAACTGAGCTTCCGGCTGCCGCCGACCTGTGACGCCCAGGCTGCTGCGGCCGCTGTAGAAAAGGTACTGACGTCCGATCTGCCGCCATTGTGCAAGGTTTCGTGGGAACTCGAATCGACGATGGCCGGCTGGAACGCACCGGAGATTGCGCCGTGGCTCGAAGAGTCGATGCAGCGCGCGTCGCAGGCGTTCTTCGACAAACCGTCGATGTACATGGGCACGGGTGGGACGATCCCGTTTATGGGCATGCTCGGCGAGAAATTCCCGAAAGCGCAGTTCCTGATAACCGGGCTGCTCGGCCCCAACTCGAACGCGCACGGACCCAACGAGTTTCTGCACATCGAAACGGGCAAACGGCTCACGAGCTGCGTCGCCCAGGTCCTGGAAGATCACTACAAGGTCAACGCGTAGCTAAGCTGTAGGAGCGGTCGTAAGACCCAATCCGCCCTCGAACGGGACAGCACCCGGTTGGTGGTTGCGGATTGATCTTTAGTGCGGCGCTCAGTTGAGAAACCGCTCCTACAGACAGCTCCGACGGCGGGAACAACGTCAGCCCGCAAACAGGATCATGATGCCGGCAGCGACCGCCGAGCCGATGACCCCCGCGACGTTCGGGCCCATCGCGTGCATCAGCAGGATATTGTGCGGGTTCGCTTCGAGCCCGACTTTGTTGGCAACTCGTGCGGCCATGGGCACGGCGGACACGCCCGCGGCGCCGATCAGCGGATTGATCGGTGTTCTTGATACCGCGTTCAATAGCTTGCCCATGAGCACACCGCTTGCCGTGCCGATCGCGAACGCGACCATGCCGAGAAGCAGGATGCCGATTGTGCTCGGCACGAGGAATTGCTCCGCGCCCAGCTTGGAGCCGACTGCGAGGCCCAGGAAAATCGTGACGATGTTAATCAAGGCGTTCTGCGTCGTATCCGACAGACGCTCGACGACACCGCATTCACGCATCAGGTTGCCGAACGCGAGCATGCCTATCAGCGGCGCGGCCGATGGCAGCAGCAACGCGACCAACAGCAGCAACACCAGCGGGAAGATGATGCGCTCTGCCTTCGACACTTCGCGCAACTGAACCATGTGGATCTTGCGTTCTTCCTCGCTAGTCAGGAGCTTCATGATCGGCGGCTGGATCAGCGGCACGAGCGCCATGTACGAATACGCTGCGACCGCAATGGCGCCGAGCAGGTGCGGGGCGAGCTGCCCCGCCACGTAAATTGCGGTTGGCCCGTCGGCGCCGCCGATTATGCCAATCGCCGCCGCTTCCCTCACCGAGAAATCCATGATGCCGAGCTCGGTCAGGCCGAGCGCGCCGAGCAGGGTCGCGAATATCCCGAACTGCGCGGCAGCCCCGAGGAACAGCGTGCGCGGATTGGCGAGCAAGGGACCAAAATCGGTCAGCGCACCTACGCCCATGAATATGATCAGCGGGAATGCGCCGGTCTCGATACCGACGACGTAGGCTAGATGCAGGAGGCCGTCGCCTGTGGCGATTTCGACGCCGGGAATATTCGACAAGAGCCCGCCGAAGCCGATCGTCACCAGCAGTAGCGGCTCGAATTTCCTGGCGATCCCCAGGTACAGCAAACCCAGGCAAACGCCGAGCATGGCGATCTGCCCGCCGGAAATCTGGTACAGGCCGGATCCGAGCCAGATCTGTTCGATGAGCTCCATCGACTAGCCGAGAGAAACGAGCGGGTCGCCTACGGCAACGGTATCGCCCTCGGCAACGTGCACATCGGACACCGTGCCGGCTTTTGGCGCTGCGACGACGGTCTCCATTTTCATTGCCTCGACGACGAGCAGCGGATCGCCTTCGTCGACCGTGTCGCCGGCCTTGACGTGTACCTTGAATATATTCCCGGCGAGTACGGCGCTTACAACATCGCCTCCACCGGCGGGTTGAGGCTGCGGCGCAGCTGCGGCTGGCGCTACGCTGGCAAGCTGGCCGCTCTCGGCGACCTCGACCGTGTAACTCTTGCCGTTGACGCGCACCGTGTAAACGCACGTGCCGCTCGCAGCCGCGGCTACGGGCACTGCCGGCTCAGGCTCGGTACCAGGAGCCGGCTCGAACGCGTCGGGATTATCGCGGTTTTCGAGGAACATCAGCCCGATCTGCGGGAATAACGCGTATGTCAGGACATCGTCAACGAGGTCATCGGCAAGGACAATGCCCTTCTCCGACGCGATCCTGGTCAACTCCTCGGTCTGATGCTCGAGTTCCGGTTCGAGGAGGTCAGCCGGCCGGCAAGTCACCGGGTCGGCACCTTCGAGCACACGCGCCTGAAGCTCCGCGTTCACCGGCGTCGGCGTGGCACCGTACTCGCCCTTCAGCACACCGGCCGTTTCGTTACTGATGACCTGGTAGCGACCTCCGGACAACACGTTGATGACGGCCTGCGTCCCGACGATCTGCGACGTCGGAGTCACGAGCGGCAGCATGCCCAGGTCCTCGCGCACGCGGGGAATCTCCTCGAGCACGTCGTCCAGCTTGTCGCTCGCGTTCTGCTCGCGAAGCTGGTTTTCGAGATTGGTCAGCATGCCACCCGGCACCTGCGCGACCAGAATGCGCGAATCGACACCCTTTAGCGCTCCCTCGAACTTCGCATACTTCTTGCGCACTTCGCGGAAGTATGCGGCGATCTCTTCGAGCAGGTGCAGATCGAGCCCCGTATCGCGGCCCGTACCCTCGAGACTCGCGACCAGGGTCTCGGTCGCCGAATGCCCGTACGTCATGCTCATCGACGAAATGGCCGTGTCGATGTTGTCGATGCCAGCCTCCGCTGCTTTGAGGTTCGTCGGGGTCGACATGCCCGTCGTCGCATGCGACTGCATGTGAATCGGGATGTCGACGGCTTCTTTCAAACGACTGACGAGCTCGAACGCAACGTATGGACGCAGCAACCCCGCCATGTCCTTGATGCAAATCGAGTGCGCACCCATGTCTTCGATGCGCTTGCCCATATCGACCCAGAGGTCGAGCGTGTGCACAGGACTGACGGTGTACGACATCGTGCCCTGCGCGTGCTTGCCGACGGCGAGCGTTGCATTGATTGCTGTCTCGATGTTGCGCATGTCGTTGAGGGCATCGAAGATGCGAAACACGTCCACGCCGTTGGCGGCACATCGCTCGACGAATTTCTCGACGAGGTCGTCGGCATAGTGTCGATACCCGAGGATATTCTGGCCACGGAACAGCATCTGCATCGGCGTGTTGGGCATTGCTGCCTTGAGACGGCGAATGCGTTCCCACGGATCTTCGCCGAGGTAGCGGATGCAGGCGTCGAAGGTCGCGCCGCCCCAGGTTTCCAGCGACCAGAAACCGACCTTGTCGAGCTTGTCGGCAATCGGCAGCATGTCGTCGATGCGCATGCGGGTCGCCAGCAGACTCTGGTGCGCGTCACGAAGGACGAGCTCGGTAATGCCGAGAGGTTTGGATTCGCTCATTGTGGTGCCGGGCCTGCTTGTCTATTTCTTGCGGTGAGCGGCAATAGCGGCGGAAATGGCTGCGACTTCCTCGTCCGTCGGCCCGACCGGCGCTTCGGCCGGGTGCAAACGGGCAAGGACCTTCGACATGGCCGTCATCGCCATGACCAGCGTCGTCAGGAATACGAACACCGTCCCCATTCCGACGAGCATCAGTGTCAGTCCCTGCTCCAGTAAGCCCTGCTCCACCGCTTATCACCATCTTTGAGGTGCGGCCGATTATACGCGTTTGCCAGTGCTAGGCTATGATGTCCGCATGATCCGTCTTCTGTCCGCACCCGCGCTGCTCGTTGCCGGCGCGACGCTCGCTGCGGAGACTCCGATTGCCGATATTCCGGACAGCAAAACGCTGGAGGAGTCCGCGGTCATCGGCCGGGTAATCCTCGACAAACGGAACATTTTCGATCTCGACGACCCGAAGGAAGACAAGTGGCTGTACCGCTGGGCGAATCGGCTGCACATCGTCACGCGCGACAGCGTCATCGAGCAGCAGCTGCTTTTCGATACGGGCGACGCGTTCTCGGAGAGCGCGTTGCAGGAGTCAGAACGCATACTTCGCGACAATCGCTACCTCTGGGATGTCGACATTCGTCCGGTCAGGTACCAGGACGGCGTCGTAGACGTTACGGTAACCACTCGCGATGTCTGGTCACTGACCCCGGACATTTCGGTATCGCGCAGCGGCGGCGAGAACCGCACGGGATTCGGGATCGAGGAAACCAATCTGTTCGGCCGCGGGCAGCTGTTGCGCCTGAAGCGCGTCGACAACGTCGATCGCTCCTCGACGCGGCTCGACTTCGAAGATACGAACCTCGGACGCAGCTGGGTCTCTCTGTTTTTTCGCTTAGCGGACAACGACGACGGTCACTCCAATCGCCTGTCGATCATTCGTCCGTTTCACAAGCTCGACGCGCGTTGGGCCGCCGGCGGCACCGTCTTCGACGACGATCGCAGAACGGCACTCTACGTGCTGGGCGACGAAACCGCCGAGTATCGCCACGAGCAGCAGCACCTGGACGTGTTCGGCGGATGGTCGGCCGGCCTCAGCAAAGGGTGGGTCCGGCGCTGGTCCGCCGGCGTGGTTTACGACGACAACAAATTCGGGGAAGCGAAGGAACCAACGCTTCCGGCCGCGATTCCTGAAGACCGCACACTCGTCTATCCCTACGTGGCATTCGAGCTTTTACAAGACAGCTTCGACACGTCGAGCAACACCAACCAGATCGGGCGCACGGAGGACTTCTACATGGGCCAGCGGCTTACGGCGTCCGTCGGCTGGTCCGATGAGTCGATCGGCGCAAACCGGGATGCTCTGCTCTATTCGGCTTCGGCGAGCCGTGGTTTCGGCTCACTCAGGAAGACATCGCTGTTCCTGTCGGCAAGCGCGAGCGGGCGCGTCGAGAGTGGCGACACGGCCAATGCCGTCACCAGCCTGGATATCCGCTTTTACCGGCGCAAGTCCGAGAAACAGTTGTTCTTCATGACGCTCGGCGCAACGGTCGGCCACAATCTGGATCTCGACAATCCGGTACAGCTGGGCGGCAAGTCAGGTCTGCGCGGCTACCCGCTGCGCTACCAGGGCGGGGACTCGAAGCTGCTCTTCACTATAGAGCAGCGATATTTCACAGACTGGTATCCGTGGCGGCTGTTTCGCGTTGGTGCTGCGGTTTTCGCGGACGTCGGCCGCACCTGGGGCGACAATCCGCTCGACGAGCGCAATTACGGCTGGCTCAAGAACGTTGGGTTCGGCCTGCGCTTCGCACCGACACGCTTCAGTGCCAGAAAGACGGCTCACCTGGATTTCGCGTTTCCGCTCGACGGCGACCCGTCCATCGACAGCATCCAGGTGCTACTGGAAGCGAAGCGAAGTTTCTAGCGTCCGCAACGACAAGGCGGGGAAACGCGCTACTGACTGGCAGCGCGAGGAAACGTACCCGCCTTCGGCAGCAGTGCGGGAACACCGCGGCCGAGCTCCTGTTCCAGCCAGTTGCTGACCTCGATGATCTTCTCCAGTGACACGCCGGTTTCCACGCCTGAGCGATCGAGCATGTAGAGCAGATCGTCGGTCGGGATATTGCCGGTTGCGGCCGGTGCGAACGGACAACCGCCGATGCCACCGATACTCGCGTCCAGGTAGGTAACGCCGGCTTCGACAGCGGCCTGCGCGTTGGCAAGGCCGGTGTTGCGTGTGTTGTGGAAATGACACCGCAGCGGCAGGTCTCCCGTAACGGCCTTTACCCGTTCGAGCAATTCGCTGACTTGTGGCGGCACGGCGACGCCTATGCTGTCGGCAATACCCAGCTCGGCAGGCTCCGCCTCGAGCACCTCCTCCGCGAGTTCGACGACGCGCTCGACGTTCACCTCACCTTCGTAGGGGCATCCGAATGCCGACGAGATCATCACGTTTGCGCGCCGCCCGTTCTGCTTGGCTCGCTTGGCGATGGCCTTCCAGCTGGCGACCGACTCATCGGTTCCGACGCCTTGATTCTTGCGGTTGTAGGTGTCGCTGGCAACGACGACCATGCCGATTTCGTGCACTTTGGTCGACAGCGCCCGGTCGAGTCCGCGCTCGTTCATCAACAGGCCGATATACGACACGCCGTCGCGATCGGGTAACGAGGCAATCAGATCCTCGGCGTCAGCCATTTGCGGCACGAGCCTGGGATGCACGAAGCTCGCGACCTCGAGCCGCCGTATGCCTGCATCGATGGCTTTCTCGATGAACGTCGCCTTGCTCTCTGTCGAGAGAATCTCCGGCTCGCTTTGCAGGCCATCGCGCGGACCGACCTCTACGATATCGATTCTGCTCATGTCAGCGCCTTCAGGTGATCGAGCACGGTCGTCTCGCTGACGACGTCCCCGTATTTTGCATTCATGTCGAACAGGTTGGCTTCGTGCGGCGCTTCATGGCGGTCGCCGCAGGCCTCGCGCACGACGATGGGTATGAAGCCGTGCTGGATGGCATCGACGCACGTGGCCCGGATGCAGCCGCTCGTCGAGACGCCCGCGATAATCACGGTGTCGATGCCGTTTGCCGTCAGCGTCGCGGCCAGCGAGGTGCCGAAAAACGCGCTGGCATATTGTTTGGAGATGACCAGCTCATTCTCCGCAGGCTCGAGGCCACGCGCCCAGCCGCCCATCGGGTTTCCCTTTGTGAAAACCTTTAACGCTGGCACCTTGCGGAAGAACATGCCGCCGTCGCTTCCATCGGCCTGGTAGACGACGTTGGTGTAAATGACGGGGATCCCGGCATCGCGAGCGGCATCGCGCAGCCGAATTGCCGACTGCAGGCAGTCGTCGACGTCGGCATACAACGGGCTGTCTTTGGCGAAGTAGGCTTCGACCAGGTCGACCAGCACGAGGGCTGGTGACCGGCCGAAGCCGAGTCTTCCGTCGAATGCGCCGGCGTAATTGTCAGCCAGCTCTTTGCTCATTCAGAAACTGTACGACAGATCGATACCGTATGCAGAACCGGCAGCCTGGTGCAGGAACGAACCACCGAATTCCGGCGCTGGAATCACCTCCTCGAGGTAACGCTCGTCCGTGAGATTGCGGCCCCACGCGGTTACCGACCAGTTCTCGCCCTCGAGGCCAACACGCATGTTGACGGTGTCGTACGCGTCACGTTGCGCCCGAGAGAAGTTGGTCAGGACGTCGACCGTCTGGAAATCGGGGAAGATGTTCCAGATGTTACGCGTATCTTCCTGTTGCAAGGTGTGGAACCAGGTGTCTCCGACGTGCTGCCAGTCGATACGCACGTACAGCCCCATGTCGGCATTGACATCGACATCGAACTGCGCGCCGAGGTTGTACGTCCGATCGGGCGCCTGTGGCACGTCGTTGCCGACCGACAGCGGACGATTGACGTTTTCCTCGATCTCGGAATCCAGCAAGCCGATGCCGCCAAACAGCGTCATATTATCCGTTGCCTGCCAGTTGAAGTCGGCCTCGAAGCCGCGGATGTACAGTTCGTCGATCGTCGTGACCGCGCGAAGGATGCCGAAAGGCCCGGCAAAAAACTCGAAGAACTGGTTGTCCTCGACGTCGGTATTGAAGAGCGAGGCGTTGACGCGCAGGCGATTGTCCAGCCACGTCGTTTTGACGCCCAGCTCTATTGCGGTCGATACTTCCTTGTCGTACTCGTCATTGACGACGAGCTGCGCGTCGACGAGCTCGCCCGGCCCGGCGTTGCCCGTGTTGAACCAGAAGCCCAGCAGGTCCGACGTGCCGAGGGAGTTGAAGCCGCCGCTGCGGAAGCCGATGCCGTAACTTGCAAACACGTTGACCTCGTCACTCGCCGACCAGCGCCACGTCAACTTCGGCTGCAACTGGTCAAACTTGCGGCTGCGGTCCGGGATGCCCGACGGATTCGAGGCGAAAGCGGGGTTGATCGGCCCGTTAGGGTTGTTGCCGTTGAGGCCCGACGCGGCTACGTTGGGCACACGGTTCTTGACCTTGCGGTCTTCCTCGTCCCAGCGCAGTGCGAACGACAATTCCATCGTCTCGTTGAGGTCGTACGCGAGCTCGCCGAACAGCGCTATTACGCTGGTCTCGAAGTCGTCCCAGAACAACAGGTCGGTCGGGTTGGGCCCGGACGGTGGCACATAAGGTGCACGCTGGAATCCGAGTCCCTGGTCGGCGCCATATGCGACGACGACTTCGCGATCGATCTCGGCCAGGTAAATGCCGGCGATCCAGCGCAGCCGCTCGTCTTGCGGTGAGGTGAATCTGATTTCTGCGCCAATGTCAGACTGGTTGCGCTCCTGGTACTGGAAACCGTCACAGCTCGTCGGCGTGTAGGGTCCGTAAACGCCCTCGAACTCCAGGCCGGGCGCGGCCGGAAATACACCAAACGGCTCGAAAAACGGCCCGAACAGGTCCGTACGATCAGCGCCGCCGAGCGCGGTCGGCGCATTGTTGTAAGTCGTTCGGCTGGTCTCGCAAGCGGGTGTCAGCGTATACCCGAAAAAGGTAGCGCTGGTACCGTCGGACAACAGGTACTCCTCGAGATCGTTCCACGACAGGATGCCCGTAACGTCGATATCGCCCCAGGTCCAGTCGGCCTTGAGTGCAAGGTCGGACGACTTCTGCTCGTTCTCGCCCGGAACGTTGAACGCGTAAATGAACGGCACGTCGTTGACGTTCGCATTGAACGTCGAGCTCTGGAACGCCGCCTCGAAAAACGGGATCGCAAATCCTGCATTGAAATTGATCGCGCCACCGCTGACGTCGGAGTGTCCGGCACGAATATCCAGCTTCAGCTCGTCGCTGGGCTCGTAGATCAGGCGAGCCCGAAGTGTAGTGTCCTCGAGGTAATCGACCGCGTCGTCGGCACCGGTGAACGCATTGGTGTAATGGCCGTCGTCGCTGCGATGGCTTGCAGCGAAGCTCGCCCTAACGTCGTCACTGATGCCCCCCGATAGTCGGACGTTGGCACGGTACTGCGTTGGATCGCCGTAGCCCGCCTGTACCGAAGCCTCGAAGTCTTCGCCGGGTTCCCTGGTCGTGACTAACACGGCTCCGGCCACGGCGTTGCGGCCGTAGAGCGCGCCCTGCGGCCCTTTCAGAACTTCGATTTGCCGAACGTCGACGAGCTCTTCGTTAAAGCTGTTGGGGTTGGTGCTGAGCACGCCATCCACGACGTAGGCAAATGTCGACTCGGCGTCGCGTGTCGACACGATACCGCGGATGCTCACCTGGGTGTCACCGACATTCGCCGTATCGACGATGGTCACGTTGGGAATCAACGAGATGAAGTCGGCTGGGCGTCGAATACCTGCACGCTCGATCGTGGCTTCGGTGAACGCCGAGATCGCTATCGGTACTTCCTGCAGGCTTTCGTCGCGCTTACGCGCCGAGACCGTGATCTCTTCCATGGGCTCTGCGCTTTGCTGCGCGTTGGCGATACCGGCCGGCATTGCAAGCGCAGCAACAACTGCGCCGAATAAGGCGGATGACTTTCTCATGATGGACTCCCCTTGAGTATTTCCTCAGCTGCTCTTCGTCCCGACGTCAGAGCACCTTCCATGCCCGGCGCAATGAGTTCGGTGTGCTCGCCCGCAAAATGCAGCCGTCCGGCGGGCTTCGATATTCCTGGTGCGTGTGTTGCCATTTGCCCCGGGGCATAGTGTGCGTATGCACCGTGGGCGTAACTCTGGCCCCAATTATAAGTATAGGTACGGTCTACAAAGTCGCGACTTCCAGGCCAGATCTTCGCTACCTCGTTGAGTACCGTGTCGATGTGCTCCTCGGGGTCCGAAGCACCGATGCGTTCAATACCAGTGCCATTGACCCAGTTGATCAGCATTCCCCTGTCGCCCGACGCTTTGGAAGATGCATTGAACAGGCGCTCCAGCGGCCCGTCCGATACGATCATCGCGATCGGGCCTCCGTCCTCCCAGAATCGCGTGCTCGTCTGAATGTAGGCCTGGGCAATCTGCGTGTAGGGCAATTCATTAATTATCTGTTGTCGATCCGCCGGCAAACCTGCATCGATGTCGACCTTGCGCAGGGCCGTGAAAGGGATCGCTAAGACAACGCGGTCAGCATACAGGACGTCTGCGAGCCCGTTTGTTTCGACTTGTAACGTAACCCGCTCGTCGTCCTGCGTGATGGCTTTCAAGGTATTGCCGTAGCGCACGCGATCGCCGAGCTGCTTTGCAAATGCCTCCGGCAAGCTCGAATTGCCATTCGCGAGGTTGAGCCCGGGGTTGCCGCGATTGTGCATCACCCGAACCGCATCGCGCAGAGCGCTCAGGGCAGAGACCGTGTCGACGCTGTTGTAATTCAGCGTATGGTCGATCAGTCCGATGGCGGCGTCGCTTGCACCCTGCTGCCTGAGCAGCTGCAGCAGTGACAGTTCGTCGTAGTGCAGGAACTTCTCGTCGAGCACGCGGCCGGGAGTGCCAATTTCCGTTGCGATACTGCCGAGGTAATGCGCCAGCAGCCGGGTCGGTGCAAGCGGCTTCTCCTCCTCATGAAGTTGCAGCGGCCAGGTCTCGGGGTTGCTCCTGAGCGCCGCAGCAGAATACAGCTCCCCTTGCATGTGCAGCAGCACATCGGGTCGCCCGGCTCCGGCGACGGCCGCCTGAGGTTCGAACGACAATCCGAACTTCGTCGCGTAGTAGAAAAAATTGCCGTAGCCACCGCCGGATGTCTGGCCTCCGACGTCGATCCAGACGTCGTCCTCGAATTCGCCACGTACGGTCAAGACGCGGCCGCCAGGACGCTCTGAGCGCTCGAGCACCGTTACGTCGAGCCCCGCCTCGCTGAGTTCGTAAGCCGCCGCGAGTCCGGCGAGCCCCGCACCAACGACAACGACTCTCTGCTGCGTCGCGCCGTGCAGGTTCGTTAACGACGCCGGCGTCATCGCCGCGCCGAGTCCGGCGAGGAATGCACGCCTGGTTATGCCTGGCATCGCTCCCCCGAGCGTTGCGAATAATGACATAAAATCCTAACATTAAGTCATTTATTGGGCAAAGCACGCCCCCCCGGAGACTCGATGAAGCTCATGCGCGCCGCGACCCTCTCGGTCGCCGATCTGAATCGCTCGGTTGAAACGTACTGTGAATGGCTCGACTATTCGGTCGAGGAAACCGGCAAACTCGATACAGGCCTCGCGACCAGCTGGGGCTGCCCGAATGCGGCGGACCGAAAATACGCTGTTCTCCGCCCTGCTTCCGGCCGCGACATATTCATTCGTTTCGTAGAGAACCGCATTCATCCCGATTACGTCGCGCTGCGTACCTATGGTTGGGCGGCCATCGAGATCTGCGTGCAGGATGTTCTAAAAGTCAATGAACGCATCGAACGGTCGCCGTTCGAGATCATCGGCCCGCCCAAGGAACTCGACGGTTTGCCCGCGATTTTTCCGATGCAGGCCAAGGGCCCCGACCAGGAGATCGTGTATTTCACCCAGATCCGTGACGATCTGCCTGAATTCGACCTGCCCCGTGCCGAAGCGCTAATCGACCGGCTGTTCATACTCGTCGTGGCTTGCTCGGACATGAAAGCGTCGTTGAACTGGCTCGCCGATCACGTTGATTTCGCGATCGGACGCGATCACCTCGAGATCGTCTACACGATGCTTGCGACTGCGTTCGATCTGCCGCTCGACGACCCGCACGTCATCTCGACGATGGTTCATGGCAAAGACGTGTTCCTGGAACTCGACCAGATGCCGCCGCAGGCGACTGCGCGACCGCATTACGACGGCGAACTGCCCCAGGGCGTCGCCCTGGGGACGTTCATTCACCCGGACTTCGATGCGCTCGATGCTAGGCTGAAAGACACCTGGATCACGCCGCCGACGGTGTATGAATCGGTCGTCTATGGCGGTAAGCGAGCCGCGACGGTGCGGGCCCTCGATGGCACGCTCGTGGAAATGGTCGAAGCCTGATCAGTCGGATTCGTCGGGAGCTTGCGTATAGTCTCGGTACTTGCCGAGCAACAGCAACGGCACTGCGCCAATGACGAACAGTATCGACGAAACTTTGAGGATCGAGTCGTAGCTTCCTATGGCCTCGAACGACCGCCCGAAGACGGCGGGACCGATGCCGGCCCCCAGCGCGAAGAATCCGTACAAAGCGCCATAGATGGCAGCGTAGTGCAACATGCCGAAGTAGCGCGACACCAGGTAAGCCATCAGATCGTATTCGACACCGGCCGCCGCGCCGAGGATCAGTATCGCGATCGCGGCGGCGGCGAACGACAGGTCGGGCTGTGCGAGCATCCAGGTGGCTATGGCCGGCAGGCTCAGGATCGTCGCGGCGACGGCAGGCGCCCAGATATGATCGAGCAGGTAACCACCGACGACCCGGCCGAAAATCACCGCAATACCTATGAGGCTGGCCAGGGTTACGGCGTCGTCGGCGTCGAAGCCCTTGCTGCCGAGCAGCGTCTCCATGTTCGGGATAGGACCGCCGACGGCGAAGGAAATCGGCACGAACGCATAGGCAAGCAACCAGAAACGCCAGTCCTTTGCCGCCTGCTTCAGCGACAGGCCGCCGACGTTCAGGTGTTTCTTGCTCGTATGGACCTCCATCCTGGACGCTTTCTCGGCGACTTTCGGGTCGCTCGCGTCTCGAAACAGGAAGAAGGCGATCGGCCAGGCGATCAGTAATGGCAGCGCACCGACAGCGACGTACGCAAGACGCCAGCCGACCAGCTGAATCATGAAAAACGCGTACTGCTTGGCAATAATGCCGAAGATGCCCGTACCAATCAGTGCCAGGCCGAGCGCAAGCCCGCGCTTTTCGAAAAACCAGCTGTTGACCGCGCGTGTCCAGGCGATCGGCAACGTGCCGGATCCGCACGCCGCCATCACGGCCCATGTTCCCAGCCACATCACTGTCGAGTTCTGCATCAGCGAAAACGACATCATTGCGAACGAGAACAGGGTGATCGAGACGAGGACGACTTTTCGGGGTCCGATCTTGTCGGTAATGATCCCGACGATCGGGCTGAAAAAGACGGCGCTGAACGTGAACACCGCCATCGACGCCATGATCTGCCCCATCCCCCAGCCGAATTCCTCGGCGAGCGGGCCGGCGAATACGCCGAGCGTGTAAAAGGGCAGCGGCGACATGCCGAGGCCGATGCCGACCGCCGACGAAAATACGACGGGCCAGCCGAAGCGGAATTCTGCGTACTTCGAAGCCACTGTCTTGTTGTTCTTGTTGTCCGTGGGTTTGCCTAGAAGACCGGCTTGGCGACACCGAAGAAGGCGACCGTGCCGATCACGATCCAGTATATGTACGCGAGACCGCGCCCGAACGCCAGCTGCTTGTCGAGTTTGGCCTCCGCTTCGGGATTCGGTCCAGCCTCGATGGCGCGGAACAGGTGCACCCAGTTGCGCATGATGATGCGCAATCCGAGACCGATGATCAGCGCTACGCCGTAGAGGGTGACTTTCGCCGAATACCAGGGAGCCGTCAGCGGCATGTTGTTGATCAGGGAGTAAACACCGAAGATCAGCAGCGCCGGGATCACGACGTAACGAAAGGACTCGTCGATCTTTGTCATGCGTACGCCGAGATCCGTGCCGCGCTTGACGAACGCCGTGAACGTAATGGAGAGCCAGCCCGCGACGAAGATCCACATCCCGACGATCCACGGCCCCTGCAACGGCTGGACGTTGAGCAGTGCGCCCATGTGCAGGCCGAGCGGCAGGAGCAGGATGATGCCCGTACGCGGCAGGATGTCGATCCGGTACGCTGTCTCCATGTGGCGCTGGCGTTCTTCGAGACTCAGCTTCGTATTCGTGATCGGTCGCGAAGCATTGAACACGCCCCACTCGCCACCCAGCCAGTACGCCATGGCGATGATGTGTGCCCACTTGAGAAAGATGTACGTCGACATTGCTGCCTCTCCTTGAAGTGTAATTATCCCGAAGCGCGATCACGAAGTGCGTCGGCCGATTCCCAGATGACGCCGCCCATGAATCGGCCGCCAGCCGGCACAGCTGCATGCACGATTACGTCACGATACATACCACTCTGTACGTAGGGATCACCGGATACGATTTGTCTGGCTTCGGCTGCGTCTTTTGCAGCGACGAGAAAAAAGCTACCGATCAGGGGTGACGCGCCGGGCTCGCGCAGCGGCCCTGCAACGAGATATTGCTCGCAGTGTTTCTCGACGTATTCGAGGTGCTGGTCGAGCTCGCGTTCACGGATCGCCGCGCTGCCGTCCGCGTCGTAAGCAAGCACCAGGAATACGTCGCTGTCGACACGTGGCACGGTAGGAGCATGCTGCGCCATCGGAGTCCCCCATTGCGGGCCAAATCGGCTAAGATGGCATAATGATATAACAAAATAGCCTTTGCGCACGACGGGGAACCGAATAATGCCGAGAATCCTGCTGATCGGGGGCCTGCTGGCTCTCTCACTCGCCTGCACCGCTGCACCCGTAGCCGACGGGGAACGCGTCGACATCGATTTCCGGCGCACTACACTCATCGTGCGCGACATTGACGCATCGCTTGCGTTCTACCGCGATGCCCTGGGCATGAAAGTCATTTACGACAACAAGATACGAACTCCGCGCGACGCAGCATCGGACGACGAAGCCGACCGTGCCTCGAGACTCGTTTTTCTCCGGGCGAACGACGACTACGTCGGCATCGTCGGGCTGTTGCAATACCTGAAACCCAGGCGCCAGGCCGCCAACCAGGGCGACGAGCCGTTCACGCCGGGCAGTTCCGTGCTGCTGTTCAATGCCGCGGACCTGTCGGAAACGTTCGAGAAAGCGCGCAAAGTGCTCGGCACGCGCGTGCTCTTCGAACCGACGCGGCGTGAATACCCGTCATACGATGGCGAAGGGACCATTCCCGTCATGGTCAGCGTCATCACCGACCCCGACGGATTCGTCGTGGAGCTCAACCAGCTGCTGGTCGATAAACTGCAATGACCGAGACGCTCAGGATCCGCAATCCGAGGACCGGCAAACGCGATTACGAGATCCGCGTGGCTACGGCTGACGTCATCGAACCGATGGCCGTCGAATTGAGGGGCAACCAGCGCCGGTGGCGAGACCTGGGCCTGGACGGCCGGATCGACGTGCTGCAACGCTGGAAGGGCGAAATCTCACGGCACAGTGAAGCGATATCGGCGGCGCTGAGCATCGACACGGGCCGCAAGGCCCTGGCCGTCACCGAAGTCGGTGGCGTGATGTCGGGCATCGATCGCTGGTGCGCGCTTGCGCCGTCTTTGATGCAGACGGCGGAACACCCGTCGAAGGTCATGCCGGACGTCGGCCTGCGCCAGCAGCTCGAGCCCTACCCGCTGCTCGGCGTTATCAGCCCCTGGAACTTCCCGATGCTGCTGTCGTTCATCGACGCCGTGCCAGCGTTACTCGCGGGTTGTGCCGCGATCATCAAACCGAGTGAGGTCACGCCGCGATTCGCGGAACCCGTGGCCGACTCGATTTCGGCCGTGCCCGAGCTGCACGACGTGCTGCGATTCATCTCGGGCGACGGGCGCAGCGGTGCCACGCTGATCGACTTCGTCGACGTCGTCGCATTCACGGGCAGCGTCGCGACGGGCAGGAAGGTCGCGGCCGCAGCCGCGGCAAACTTCATTCCCGCGTTTCTCGAGCTGGGTGGCAAAGATCCGGTCGTGTTGCTCGAGGGCAGCGATCTCGAACGTGCGGCGACCGCCATCATTCGCGCTTCGGTGGCAGCAACCGGCCAGGCCTGCCAGTCGCTCGAGCGCATCTACGTACACGAGAGCCAGCACGACGATTTCGTCGAACTGCTGTCGGCAAAAGCGGCTGCGACGGAACTGAGCTACCCGGATCCCGACAGCGGCATCGTCGGCCCCCTGATTTTCGACCGACAGGCCGAGATCATCGGCGCCCATATCCGCGACGCTGTCGAGAAAGGCGCCATCGTTCATACGGGCGGCGAGGTCCTCGATTACGGCGGCGGAAAATGGGTCGAGCCCACGGTGCTGTCCAACGTCGACCACTCGATGGCCGTCATGACCGAGGAGACCTTCGGGCCGCTGATGCCGGTAATGGCATTCTCGACCGAAGAGGAAGCCGTGACATTGGCGAATGACTCGCAGTACGGATTATCCGGCGCCGTGTTCGGCCCTACCGAGGAAGACGCGCTGAGAGTCGCTGCAGAGATCGACGCCGGCGGCATCAGCGTCAATGACGCAGGGCTGACGACGATGATCTTCGAGGAGTGCAAGAGCGCGTTCAAACTGTCGGGCATGGGACCATCGCGCGTCGGACCACCCGGCCTCACGCGTTTTTTCCGCAACAAGACGCTGTTCATCAACCGCGGCGACGTGGTGCCTATAGCCGTGATGGCTGAGGGCTCATCTGCATGAGCGCTCGCTTGCGAAAATGATATATCTATATAACAATATATCGATTATCACCCTTGTCGCGTTAACCAAGAATTACCAGAACCGATCATTCCGTCGGGGGGAGAAACTCATGAAGTTTGTTGGAAACACCGTGTTCCGGGCCGCGTCTGTTGCGCTCGTGGCTGGTACGTTCGGCACGGGGACACCCGTCATTGCAGAAGCCCAGGACGCGGAAATCGATCCGTTCATGATCGAAGAGATCGTCGTCAGGGCAAGAAAACGCGATGAAAGCCTGCAGACCGTGCCAGTTGCGGTCAGCGCTGTCACGGCCGCGAACATCGAGCGCCTGGCGCTGAAGGACTTCGACGAAATTGCCAAAATAACAGCGGGCCTGTCGTTCGACCCGGACTTCCAGCGCTCGTCGAACCGGCCGGTCATTCGCGGCCAGGCAACCATTCAGAACGATTCCGGCGTCTCCTACTTCATCGATGGCGTCTACATTACCGGATCGATCAACGACTTCGACGTCAATGATGTGGAGCGCATCGAGGTGGTCAAGGGTCCGCAGAGCGCGCTGTACGGTCGCAATACCTATTCGGGAGCGATCAACATCATCACGAAGTCGCCTGGCGACGAGTTCTCCGCCCGCGTCCGCGGCCTGGTCACCGACGACGGCACGACGGAGTTCAATGCAACCGTCAAAGGCCCCGTCGGCGAGTCGTTCGGGCTCGGCCTCACAGGACGCTTCTACGACAACAGCGGCGCGTTCACGAACCAGTTCGACGGCTCGGATCTCGGCGATGAAGAGTCGATCTCGCAGTCGGCGGTTGCCTCATTCGACCCGTCCGATAACTTCTCGGCGCGAGCACG
>JAAUYH010094688.1_pt1 | contig 20910 bp, 12 predicted proteins | sample 7278061 | NCBI WGS metagenome assembly JAAUYH01 (sample SAMN14350203, study PRJNA611818) | marine sediment metagenome | isolation source: surface marine sediment (0.6m) | place: French Polynesia: Moorea | collected 2018-08 | reverse complement strand
CGAGAATCTCTGTCCGCCGAATCCGCAGCCGATGCAACGGGTTCAGTCACTCAGCTGGAGATGACCCGTCGTTCGCGAATGGACTTGAACGTACGCGGCAATCTCGACGAGGGCGAGCTTCAGGCGATAAAGGCGGTCTTCGAGCGCGCCCAGGACATCGCCGGCAGCTTCTTCGGCGGCGATCTGGCCAAGGCGTTCAGTAAGGCGAGTGAATTGGAGTTCGACCGGTCGGAACTCGCGAAGGTAAAGATGAAGTTTCGCGAACGAGAGATAAGCCGGATCCAGTTCGCACAGACGGGTCCTTATCCAGTTTCACAGCCGGCGGTCCCGGTCTCTCAAACTGAAGTGCCGGAAGTAGCTCCGCCGGACAGCCCCAAGCCGGTGTCAGACGATGAGCCCGTGGTCAGGATAAGCGAACCGAAGCCCGTTCTGGTCAAGGCCGACATCGAACCGGTTGCGGTTGCGACAGAGCCTGACAAACCCGTCACCGAGGAGCCCGGTGCGATTGAGCGCTTCGTTGTCGATATTCGAAACTTCCTGCGCGCAACAACGCAGGGGTTCGAGAAGCCGGACGGCCAGCGCTACTTCTACTCCGAGTCGTTCAAGCTCAGTCTTTTGCGGTCAGTGATTGAATCGAGCGCACCTGAACGGCCGGGCGATGAAGCCGATCGGGCCGTCGCGGTCGTGAACGCTATAGACGAGTCCGACTGAGAGTAGCGCGCGCCCGGCGCTCACCGTCGGCGAAAAAAGGTTTATTCGTTCCTGAAGACCAGCTTCGGCGTGCGATCAACAAAGAAGAGACCCCAGTGCTTCTCGGCGCCTTCGGCGTTGTCCGGATTACCTTTCCAGGGCTCGTCGAAAGCCTCGAAAAAGAAGACCGTTACGTTCTCCTGTTCAGCCCAGGCTTTCAGCTCATTGTAGTGACGGCGCTGGTTCTCTTCGTTTGCCTGCTCGCTGAATTCTGTCGCCGTCGTGGCCCAGCCGGCCTCCAGGATTGCGATCGGCTTGCCCGGAATAGCCTCGCGCACGCGTTCGATATTGTCGATGGTGTAGGCCAGGGCTTCGTCAACGGTCTTGCCTTCCCATGCGGGGTAGGTGTGTACGCCGAGAAAATCGACAACCTGCCCAAGCTCGTATCCGTCGGTCGCCCACCAGTCGTAGTTATCCGCCGTCGTGACAGGCACTTCCACGGCCGCCTGCACCTGCTTGATGTACTCGATGGCTGACTCGACGGTGACCATGTGATCGTTCCATTCGACCAGAGCCTCATTGCCCACGTTGATCGCAACGATTATCCCCGGATACTCCTTCGTCAGCCGAATGCCGTCCGCGACTTCTGCCGCGTTCAGGATCGTGTTGGCGGCGAGCTCGCTGTCAGGGATCGGCTCGTCCAGCCATGGGCAGCCCTCGTGATTGCTGATTTCAGCGCGCAACCAGATGCCGAGCAGCGCTTTGATCGGGAGATCGTGTTCTTTGATGATCGCCAGCACGCGTTCCGAGTTATCGCCGGTGTCGTACAGGCGAATGAGCTTGAAATCGTGCTCGACCAGGATCTGCAGGTCCTCCAGGATCTCCGCGTCACTCGGATTATTGGCGCCGTCTCCCCGATCCGGGTGCTGTCCTTCGCGGAAGCCCGAGTAGGCCACCGCCATGACCTCACCGGCCAGCAAATCACTTTCTTTCTGCATTGCTTCCTTCACCGCCGTCTGCGCTGCATCGCCACAACCGCTTCCGATCAAGGCGAGCACCGTAAGAGCCAAGATTCTTTGCACGTCATCAATTCCATGTTTTTGTCAGTGTCAGCGAGAGGTTCTGCCCGGTCGCATCCAGCCCTGAACCGTGGTAGCGGTAGGAAACGTCCAGGATGTTCTCCCATGCGAGCGTGAGTTCTAGACTATCATCAACCGCAATATCAGCGACAACGTCGGCCGTCACCCACCCGGCTGTGCCCTCCGGGTCGATGCGGCTATCACCGACGTCCCGGGCGCTCAGCCGATCCTGCTGATCCGCAAACCTCAACGCAGCACCGAGCGTGACTCGCGCGGACGCCGAGTAATCCAGTTTGAGCTGTCCGTTCAGCGGCGGCATCCGATCGGAAGGCTCTTCGACTTCGCCGGCGAGCCGCTGCTCACCGCGTGCATAATTGATGATGCCGTGCAGGCTGAACGCGTCTGAAAGATCCACGTCGAAGCCTGCTTCGACACCGTAGATTGCTGCGCTTGACGCATTCACACTTTGGACGACGCCGCGTCCATCCGGCGTTTGCTCTCCCGTCGTGACAGATGTGATGCGATCGTCATAGTCGAGGCGATACAAGACCAGCTCAACGCGCAGACGATCCGCTCGATATCGAAGGCCGAGGTCCGCGTGCGTCACGTGCTCGGAATCGAGTGACGTGTTCGGGATATTGAAGCGATTCCCCGGCCGGTTGCCGAGCGTCCCGAGGTCGAAAATGTTTGGCGCACGAAAACCGAAACCGATGTTGGACGTCAGTTGTAACGCATCGCTTAGGTTAACGATGATGCCGGCATCGCCGCTCAGGTCAGTGACGTCGAAGTCCGAAGCCTCAGTAAGCTCGGTCGCCGCCAGGTCGACGTCGACCCTGCTGAGCCGAACGCCACCACTGACCAATATCGACGGGCCCCACTCCCAGGTTCCGTTCGCATACATACCCGCCTGGGACAGGCTCGATCCATCGGGGAACCTCGGCGAGCGTGCGGTCTGCGCGCCGCCATCGAGGTCTCTCTCGATGCGGCTGCTGTCGACGGAATCGTGATAGAACTCGACACCGGTTATCCATGATGCAGCGCCCCGGGCGCCCGACAGGCTGCTGGACAGTCCCAACAGGTCGCTACGGTTCTCTTCGAATCGCCGCCGGTCGGATCCGAAACTGACACTCTTGCGGTCGTCGTCGATCCGTTGCCAGGCGAGGTCGACCGTCCAGTCGGTCCCACTGAAGCGATGCTCGTAGTGTGCGTGCAGGAAAGTTCGCGCATTGGGCGCGAAAAAGAATTCATCGGCGTCGGGCTCCGTTTGCCCGAATCCTGCGACAAGTTCGTCGACACGAGGCGTCTCCGGTTGCTCGGCCACCTGAAAGTCGACAAACCAGTTTCGCTCTTCCGATCGCCGGTAGGCGATGGCACGGGCACTGTACGCATCGAACCCACTCGGGCCTATACGATCGCCGCTGCCCGTTCTGCGATCGCCGGTCGTCAATGCGCTGCCGCTGAAGCCGATCGCGAGTGTCTCGTCACCGAACTCGAAACTGCCTTGCAGCTCACGCGTCAGCTCGGCGGTGTCCAGCCGACCCGTCAGCCGGCCACGACTGCCAGCGGTTTCGAAGGTCGGCTTCTTCGTGATGACCTGCACGACGCCGCCGACGGCATCGCTACCATACAGCGATGTCGGTGAGCCACGCACGACCTCAATACGCTCAACGGCTGCCGACGGCACGAGCGCGAGATACTGCGTCGGAGCGCTGCGAAAGATCGCATTGTTCAGCCGCATCCCATCGACGCTGTGCAGGATTGCCGAACCTTTCAGGCCACGAATAATGGCGGCACCCTGACCCGGCGTGGTCTGCTGGACGTATACGCCTACCTCATCCCGCAGTGCATCCGTCAGCAGTGGCGTGTCTGCTTCGGCAACGCTGACCGCGCTAGAGATCAGATCAACGTCGACCGGGCGTCGTGTCGCCGTGACGGTAATCTCATCGACAACGTCGGCATGTGCATCGGCAAGTATCAAGCCTGCCATGCACAGCATGGAGAATCGTTTCATGGATGACTGTTTGTGAGCTTGCGGGAATACGCAGGGCCGAAGGATAACACTGGATTGCCGACTCGATCAGGTCTGGTCAGGGGCTGCCGGTTCTGCTAGCGAGGCTCCGCGCCCGTCGAAGACTCTGCCGACTAACCGCCTAGCCCCCGTTTCATACTCAAACTGGCCTGCAAACTGCGTGGACGGGCGCCGTTCCTGGCTGCGGGCCTCTCCCGAAGACCGCGCCGACCGCTAGCTGATCGCTGCGCTACGCGAGCGCCCGTCGGTGTCGGTGAGCAGTGCCTCGAACTTGTGCGCCGGAACCGGTGCGCTGATCAGGTAACCCTGCGCGAAATCGCACTCGTGCTCGCGGAGGAATGTCATCTGGACTTCATTCTCAACGCCCTCGGCGGTGACCGTCATGCCCAACGTCTTCGACATGGCAATGATGGCGGCTACGATCGACCGACTGCTGTCGTCCGATTCGATCTCGGCAAAGAAACTGCGGTCGATCTTCAGGTTGCTGATCGGGTACTTGCGAAGATAGCTCAGCGATGAGTAGCCGGTGCCGAAATCGTCCAGCGAGACGGACACATCGAGACTCCGCAGCTCCTTCAGCATACGCACGGTCCTGTCGCCGCCGGCCATCAACGCGGATTCGGTGATCTCGACATCGAGGTACTTGGCCTTGACGCCGCTGTTTCGCAACGACCGGGCGACGATGAAGCCAAGGTCCTGGCGCGCGACCTGGATGGCCGACACGTTTACCGCCATGCTGATCGGAGGCAGGCTGCGAGCCTGCCACTCCTTGAGCTGGATGCAAGCCTGGTTCAGCACCCATTCGCCGATCGGAACGATGAGGCCGGTATCCTCAGCGATCTTGATGAAGGCGTCCGGTGGCACCATGCCGATCTCGGGATCGTTCCAGCGGATCAGGGCCTCTGCGCCGACGATCGCATACGTCTGCGGATCGACCTTGGGCTGGTAATACAACTCGAACTGGTTGAGCTCCAGCGCCTTGCGCAGCTTTGTCTCCATCTGCAGCCGGTTGGCCGCCGCCCGGTTCATCGATTCCGAGTAATACTGGTAGCTGTTTTTGCCTCGGTCCTTCGCGTGATACATCGCCGTGTCGGCATTCTTGATGATCTCGTCAACGGTGTCGGCGTCACCCGGGAACATGGCGATACCGATGCTGGAGCTGACGTAAAGCTCATTGCCCTCAATGATGAAGGGCTTTTTCAGTAGTTTGAAAATTCTACGGGCAACGGTGCGCGGTGCGTACTCGTCATCGACATTCCGCAGCATGACGACAAACTCATCGCCACCGAGACGAGCCATAAGAGAGTCCGACTTTTCCGAGCTGATGCGAGACAGCAGGTCGCCCGCACGGACCTCGGCAACGACGTCTTCGGAGAATCGCCTCAAGAGTTCGTCGCCAATTTCGTGGCCGAGTGTGTCGTTGATGCGACCGAAATCATCCATGTCGACATACAACAGGGCGAGTTTCTGGTTTTCCCGGCTCGCCTGCGCCATGGCGCCTTCGAGCTGTTGCCTGAACAACATGCGATTCGGCAAGCCCGTCAGGCTGTCGTGATAGGACAGGTACTGCACGTGTTCGTCCGAATCCCTTAGGCGATCGCCCATCGCGTTGAATGCGTCGGCCAGGTCCCCGAGCTCGTCGTTACTATAAGCAACCAGGGCGCCCGTCATACCATTGCTGTTCACGCCATGTGTCGCGTCGATGATCGCGCTCACGGGGCGCAGCACAATATGGTGCAGCGCGAGATAGAGCGCCGCAAAGGTCAGCGCGATGCCCGTTACCGTCACCAGCAGAACGACCAGTCCGAGCTTGCGGCTTGCGGCATACATCTGAGATTCAGGAATGACGGCGTACAGGTAGAGCCCGTCCTCGAGTCGTGTACCGAAGACGACGGTGACAACGCCAGCCACCGTCTGTTCGATAAAGTCACCTGACGTCGCAATGTTCGTCCAGTTGCTGTAATCGAGGTGTTGCGGAAACTCGGTCACGGCCCGCCTCGCGTGACCGTACAAGACCCGCCCGGCTTCATTGGCAACGAGGTAGTAGCCGAGGTCGCCGATGCCGCGCTTCTTCGTGCCTTCCTCGAGATTCTGTAGCGCGACCGAAAAGGTCACCGCGCCGATGGTGCTGCCATTAGCGTCGCGTACCTGTGTGCCGACAAGCAGCGAAGCCGTGCCGCCGGCGCTGTCTTCAAACGTCGTTACCGGCGCCTCGTCGCCGGCGAGAATTGATTGCACGAAGCCTCGGGGTATCAGCGACTCGCTGGAGGCATCGGTGCTCCTGCCGGCCAGCAACCCGGCGGCGTCGAACACCTGGATATCGTAGTAATCCGGGTAGGTCTTGCGAACGTTGGCGGCAATTGTGAGAAAATCAGTTGGGTCGCCGGTGGACGATGCGGACAGGAAGCGCAGCGTTTCAGGACTTTCGGCGAGAATGCGCGCATTGCCCGTCGCCGACTTCGTCTTCGCATTCATGTATATCCGGTAGACGCGCATCAGGGAGTCGATCTCGTCGACGACCCGGCCCTCGGCAGACTCACGGATCTGCGTATAGCTGACGTTGCCGAGAAACAGCAACGGGGCCATCACGAGCGGCATTAACAGCGCAACAAATTTCGTGCGTAGATTCACCGAGCACTTCGCCTATGCAATAAGAACGACATCACGCACTGCTGCCAACGCGTTATCCGTCAAAACGTCGGTGAGCAGGCGCCTGTCCACCTGAGTGAGCTATCGGCGGCTATATCTGAATCTTGAGGACCAGAAAGAGGGTTTTTGGGGCGTCAAAACGGCCCTGAGCGCCGTCCCTTCCGAATGGCCGGTAGACTCTCTCGCCTGAATTCGAGTGAAGCTAGTCGTCCGTCACCGGCGGAGTGATTCTGTACACCTGCGCATAGGGAATGTCGCGCTCGTCTTCTACTCGCAATTCGGCCACCAGCTCGAAGTTCGACGGGACGTTTTTTTCGATCGCGAGAGCAAAGAACAGCGGCGGATTCAGTCTCTTGAGCTCGTCGAGCGGCGTCGGCACCGGGCCGTCGTCCGTCGTCGTGTAGATATCGTAGATGTGTACGAAGACGTACTCGAGGTAGGGCGCATAGTCCAGCAGCTCGGACGGGTCGGACCTGAGCAGCGTTTCTGCGAAAAGCAGCTTCTCGCCGTGCTGCTTCGTTAGCAGGAAGTTGTTCGATATCACACTGCAACCCGTGTGATACCGAATCGGGTGACCATCGTCCTGCGCGTTCAGAGCGATCCCCGGGTTGGTGGCGCAGGCCTCCGCGAACTCACTGAAGATCGGGTGAACGACGGCATACTCCCTGTCGAGCCCGGGTACCTGTTTCTGAAAGAGCTGGTGACGCAGCGCTGGCTGCATCAGCACCAGCAGAGCGATCAGTGTCACGCCTGCGAGGACAGAAGGCTTCAAACCTTTCGCCTCGCCGAGGCGATGGGCAAAGTAGACACCACCTGCGAGCAGCGCCCAAGCACCGAACGGATGAAAGCGAAACTGTGTCAACAGCATCACGATGCCGAGCAGGCCGGAGACGGCGAAGAACAGGTTGCGCTGATTCTTGGCCGTAAACGCGAGCCACAGGAATCCCGCGAACACGACCGGCGCGAGCAGCAGCAGGTAACCGTAGAATCGCGTCGCAGCGAGAAGGGAGCCGGACTGGAGCGCCATCTGCAGCGGGCTCTTCACTTCGGTAATCGCCTGCAGTCCGATCTGGCCGCCGGCGACGTAGTTCGCGCCCACGAAAAAAGGGATGACGAGGGGCAAAGCGAGTACCGCGAGCGACGCACCGACAATGGCCAGGTTCCTGTTCGAGTACGGCCGGCGTTGCATCAGCAAGAGCGCTGCGGTTGAACACAGCGCCACGTAGAAGTGGAACCATGAGAAGGTCGTCAGCTCGAAAAAGAACTGCCGGAAGGGCTCGGACGGCAGCAGCACGATCGTCGCACTCGTGAGCAACGCGGCAGCTGTCACATGCAGTTTCTCGAAAGGCTCGCGCTGACCTCTAAGCCAGAACACCAGTACGGAAATGAGGACGGGGATCTGCAGCACGAACAGGCTGGTGTGAGCCGCGGGCGCAATGCCGAGCACGACGCCTAGTTGCACGGCCGCCGACGTGGAGCCCGGTTTATCGAACAGCCGAAGGCCCGACCAGGTCACCAGCAAGACGAACGTCAACTCGAGGAAGTGGTGATCGATTACCCCGACCCCGTGCAAGAGCTGCGTCAGAGGCGAGAGCGCGAAACCAAGCAGCGCGACGGCCGACAGTGCCAGAGGCAACTTCAGGCTTCGCAGCAGCAGGGTCAGCAGGGCGACGTTGACGAGCAGCCAGAAGACCGGCACGTGCGCGAGGAACTTCATCGGCTCCATCTCCGGTCGGACCCAAAGCGCCAGTCTCAGCGCCTGCGCCATCAGGTAGTCATACGCCCATGGCCACGTAATCCAGCTTCCCTCGGGCGCGTGGATCATCGTGTCGAACTCATAGAAACCGCGCTCGCCCATGGCCGCATCGAGGATGCGTCTCGCGTGATACATGGCATCGTTGCCGGCCGGAATGTACTCACCGCCGACCAGCGTCCCCGGGAGGAGGCTCAACGCGGGAATGACCGCGACGAGGCTTGCGACCAGCCACAGCGCGATCAGTTTGTTGTCGGACTTTGACGTCTGCACCGGGTCAGTCTCGATTCACGTGTCGGAAGGTCCAGAACTTGGCGCTGAAGAAGTTGAACACCATCGCGGCGAGCGAACCCACTACCAACGCGATGACCGGCAACTGCTGCAGAGCCGGAACGGCCAGCAGGACGCCGGCGTAGACGCCAACGTTGATCAGCATGCCGACCGACTGCGCCGCGAGGTGGCGCAGGTACTCTGGTCCCTTGGCGTTCGACGTTTGGAAGACGACGGTCCGGTTCAGGTACCAGGTCGCGGTCATCGCGACGATGACGGAAAAAGCGCGCGAGACGAACGGACCATAGCCGAGCAGGAACAACGTCTGCAGGAACACGGCGTCAACGAGAAAACCGACCGTGCCGACGAACACGAACTTCGGGAACAATCGCCTGTTGCCGGAATCGCTCACGTTGGAATCATGACGCCAGGCGCTTGCTGACGCCTACTCTCCGAAGCGCCGGGCGTCCGGACCCGGAATTCTGAGGTATGACAGCCGTTTGAGCTCGCGCCGGCCGCGCGTGACCGTGTCGAGGATGAAGCCGCAGGCAAGCGCGAGAAACGCGAGTACCATCAGGCCCGTCGACAGGATCGCGGTCGGGAAGCGCGGCACGAGTCCGGTCTCGATGAACTCGATGATGATCGGTACGGACAACAGGACCGACGCCGTCGCCAGTACCGCAAAGACGACACTGAAGAAGGCCAGCGGTCGCTCCTCTTTCAGCAGAACGATGATCGTGCGCAGGATGCGGGCGCCGTCGCGATAGGTATTCAGCTTGCTCTCCGAATCCTCCGGGCGTTCCTTGTAGTGCGTATCGACCTCGGCCTGCGGCATACCCAGTTCGAGCGCATGCACGGTCAGCTCGGTCTCGATTTCGAAGCCGCCGGAGAGCACGGGGAAAGACTTCACGAAGCGCCGCGACAGAACGCGATAGCCGGACAGCAGGTCCGACACGCGCCGGCCGAAAGGCGCCGATACGAGATTGGTCAGGAGCTTATTGCCGAAGCGATGGCCAAAACGATAGGCCTCGGTTGACGTCTCAATGCGGCGGCCCGTGATCATATCCAGGCCGTTGTCCAGCAACTCGCTGACCATGGCCGGCGCAGCGGCCGCATCGTAAGTGTCATCGCCGTCCACCAGGATGAATACATCCGCCTCGATGTCGGCGAACATGCGTCTGACGACGTGTCCTTTGCCCTGCATCGGTTCGCTGCGAACAATGGCGCCGTGCTCTTCCGCGACCTCGATGGTGCGATCGGTCGAGTTGTTGTCGTAGACATAAACAACGGACTCAGGGATCGCGCGCCGAAAGTCGTCAATCACGGTGCCGATCGTGCTTTCTTCATTAAAGCAGGGGACCAGAACGGCGATTCGGGTCCTTCTACGGTCCCTGTCACTGGCCGCACGTCGCTCAATTCGCTCTACCTCACTCATCCGCGAATTGTAACCTAGGTATTTGTCTGGCAACGGTATTTGGTCACGAAAGTCGACTTCGGCCTGAGGCATACTACGCGGAATCTGACAGGAGAAAGCGTGAACAATCCCGAAGCTGCCGGGCCGCGGACGAGCGGGCCGGATTACAGGAACGTCGTCATCTGGGCCGTCGCGACCTCGATCACGATGGTCGTTGCGTGCCTGAACATGCCGTCCGTGTTTACGCCGCTGGGTATCGTGCCGTTCGGCAACGACGCCTTCTACCACGCATCGCGAATCCTGGACACGGCGGTCACGGAGCGAGGGTTCTACCAGTTCGATGCCATGATGCACGTGCCCGAGGGTAGCTGGGTGTCCTGGCCCTGGGCCTATGACCTGTTGCTGGCGGGCCTCGTCAGCCTGCAACAGACCATTGCACCGGCGGGCGACCCGATGGCCCTGCTCGTATTCATTCCGGTGATCTGGACCGGCGTGAACATGGGACTGCTGCTCGGAATCTGTTCGCAGCTCGGCCTGCGCATCGAGTTTCGTGCTCTGGTCCTGCTCGGCTTCGCCTTGCTGCCAACGACGCAGACGCAGCATCGACTCGGCCAGATCGACCACCATTTCATCGAGTTGTCCTTCGTCATGCTGTGCACATGGCTCGCGATGCGTTGGCTGAAAGACAGCTCGAATCTCCGACTCGCGATTGGCTGCGGTGTCGCACTCGGCCTTGCACAGGCATTTCATCACGCGCTCTTCATCCTGCAGCTGCCGGTGCTGCTGAGCGTGGCGCTGCTCTGGTTCAAGGGCAACCTGCCCGATCCGAAGGCGGTCAGGTTCATGGCCGTCGCATTGCTGGCCGCTCAGTTGGCTGTCGTTGTGCCGTCCGGCCCGTTCCTCGACATGCAGTTCAACATGACGACGCTGTCCTGGTTCCACCTGTACATCGCCTGTTGCACGGCGGGCCTGCTCGTCGCGATGACGATGCGGCCGTTCTCGCTATCGATGCTCGCAGGCTTGGGCGTTGCCGGTATCCTGCTCGTGATCCCGGTCACCGCCCAGGTCACCCGCGGTGCGGACTTCGTCGCCGGGCGCATGGAGATGCTGTCCGAGATCCTCGAGATGCAGAGTCCGTGGGCGATGATCAGTGGTGATTTCGGTTTCAACGCTACGATTGGCCTGTACAGCCTGTTCATCGTGTTTGTCCCTTTCCTGCTTCTTTTCTGCATCTGGCGACTCGTCAAAGAAAGTAAGGCGCATCTGATCGTCTACACGATGTTTGCGACCGTCGGCATGGGCCTGATGCTCATGCAGTACCGGCTCAACTACTTCGGCGCGGTATTTATGCTCAGTGTGCCGTGGTTCGCTCTTGCCTACGTGCCGGCAGTCCAGCAAATGAAGCGCAGCCTGGTCGGCGTCTGTGCGGCGCTGGTGTTCCTGGTCGGGTTTCGTCCGGCACTCGTCGGCCCGCTATTGAACGAGTACCCGGTCGCCGGCAGCGTGCTGTACGAGACCGTGCAGCCGCTCATGACGGTGCTGGCTGATGCCTGCGAGGAGGATCCCGGTATCGTGCTCGCGGCGGGGCAGTTCGGTCACCACCTGTCGTTCCACACGGACTGCAGCGTGATCGCGAACAATTTCCTGATCAGCGACTTTCACTTCATGAAGGTCCAGGAAGTTAACGATCTCTTTCGCGTGCCGGCCGACGTTCTGGCCTCCGCCGGCAGCCCGATCAAGTACATACTGATTATGCTCGCCGACACGCACGAGATGGTCGACGGCGTCACGGTGTTGAAGGACCTCGACAACATCGAGCAAAGAAACCCGCGGCTGATCCGGGACCTCGTGTTCAAAGATGATCTGCCGGACGGCATTGAACCGGTGAAGCTCCTGGAGTTGATACGTGAAGATGGTTCAACGCTTCCGCTGGCCGGCGTCTACAAACTCACCAACTAGGTTCTACGATTCTACGGACAGAAAAAAGGGCAGCTGAAGCTGCCCTTCTTCGTTCGTGCCGTACGCCGGATCAGAAGCGGAATGCCACGCCCAGCTGGATCCGATATACCGAAGGCAATTGCGCAATCTCCGGCGCAGGAACCAGCGATGACGGATCGCCCGGTACGTAGCCCGGCAGCGATGACAACACGTACTGCGAGCCATCGCCCGACAGCGCGACGGCTGCTGGTGCGACATTGGATGGCGCCGTGTAGCTCTCGACGCGCCCCCAGTTGTCGTTCAACAGGTTGCCGAGGTTCTCGATGTCCAGCGTCACGTCAAAGCTGAAGTCATTCGGCAACGTGAACTCCTGCATCAGGCGCAGGCTGACCGTGTTGACCCAGCTCGTCCTGCAGTTGTTGCGTCCAACGATCTCGCCGCGGTTTTCGCTCAGGCACGGCGTGGCCGAAATGAACGCGTCGAGGTCCGAGAGGAACTGCGGATCACCGGTGATGATCGGGTCACCCGGTCCGGTCGGAACGTAGAACAGCTGATTGCCGATGTTGTCGCCCTCGGAGCCGAAGTCTGCGAGGAAGTTACCGCCGAACGTGCCTACGCCGTTGCTGCCGAACACGTAACTGTAGTGGCGTCCGGAACGGCCCTGGTAAACGAGGCCGGCCATGGTCCGGTTATCACCGAACAGCGTGTTTTCCCAGGTCAGCTGAGCCGTGTAGCGATGCTCGACTTCGTAACGAGACGGCGCGACGCCCGGGTTGTTCAGGTCCGTGCTCGGATCGAACGCCAGCGTCTCGAACGTCACAAAGCGGTTGTAGGAACGCAGTTCTTCGATGTCCTGGTGCGTGTAGCCGAGGTTCAGGTCGAGTGTGCCGTACTGTGTGTCGAAGATTTTCGACGCCTTCAGCGTCAGGACCGTGCCTTCGCCTTCGCTGGTGTTCCTCGTGATGTAGTCGGCATCCGCCGGGAAGTCGTAGATCGGACGTCCGTCCGGCGCCGAGCCTACGACGCTGCGGCGTGCCTCGATGATGTCATAGCCGTTCTCCACATCCGAATAGATCAGGTCTGCCGACAGCTGCCAGTCATCGCCGAGGTTCCAGGCGCTGAGATCGGCCAGGTAGTCGATGCCGATGCTGTACTTCCACGTGCTCAGGATGTCATAGTCCGGGTCGATCGCATCCGTCTGGCCAACCGGGTTTACACCGATCAGCGGCTGCAGGAACTGGAACGCCGCATTCGGGTCGGGCAGCGCCGCAACCGCATCATCCAGCGCGTCGCTGACCGGCGGTCCGAAGAACGGCGCGAGGAACGAGGCGAAGGTGCGGCTGATGCCGTCGCCGGCGTAGCTGTTCGACAGGATGATCAGCGGCGCGCCGCCGCCAAACAGGCCGGCTCCACCGCGAATCGTCGTACGACCGTCGAGGTCCCAGCTGAACCCGAAGCGCGGCATGACGAGGTCTTTGCCGTCCAGGTTCTCGCCGTTCGCGAAGCCGCGGCGAGCCAGGAAGTTCGGGTTGTCCGTGATCGGATCGTCGTTGGTCAACGTGTCGTAACGAAGGCCGTAAGTCAGCGTCAGGCTGTCGGTGGGGCTCCACTCGTCCTGGATGAAGAAGCTGTCGGTATCCAGCGTGAAGTTTGCCTCAGCATCGGTAGCCACACCGGTATTCGAGTTGCCGTACAGCGCGAATCCGAGCACCCGGTTTTCGAGGTCGTCGATCGAGAAGAACGTGAACTGACCTTTCGAGAACGGCAGGAAGCGGTTCCGCACCGACTTGGACTCACGCTCCCAGCCGGCCGTTATGACGTGGTTCCCCGTCGAATAGTCTGCCTTGATGCGGAACACGTCAGACTCGTTGTCCAGTTCGTTGGAGTGCCTGAACTGGTCGCCGCCCGCGTTGATCGTGCCGCCATCGTCGGTAAAGATCTGGAATGCGGGCGTATTCGTATCGAAGCTGATCTGGCGGTTTTCGACTTCCTTGGTGCCGACCTTGATCTCGGTGGACAGGTTATCGGTCCAGAATGAGAACAACTGGGCGGAGTAGGCCGTCAGCTTTTCGTTGATGTTGTAACGATTCGACTGCAGCGCTGCGACCGTCGGGAAGTCGTCGAACGACACATCGCCGTCAGCGACCTGGTAAGAGGCGACCGCTCGATGGTTGTCGTTAATCGTCCAGTCGAGCTTGATGAGGATCTTCTCGTCCTCGTCGGTGTCGCTTGCCGCGTACGGGCCCGGATCGAAGCCGTATTCGGACTGCAGTACGCTGCGGACGCGGTCGACGTCAGCCTGGGTCACGCCCGCGATAGCGGAGATCGGCTGCGCATTCGACGGCCGCGTGGTCTCGAACTTCTCGTAGTTTGTGAAGAAAAACAGCTTGTCCTTAATGATCGGGCCGCCCAGCGTGAAGCCATAGACCTCTTCGTCGAAATCGCCAAGGTCGATATCCACACCGTCGGAGGTGTCGCCGGTCATGCTGTCGTCTGTGCTGAGATAGAAAGCGCTGCCGCTGAAGTCGTTCGTACCTGACTTCGTGACGATGTTGATGTTGCCGCCGATGAAGTTGCCGTAGGTGACGTCGAACGGCGCAATATTGACGTTGATGGCCTCGATCGCGTCGATAGAGATCGGTGAGCGCTGCGTCGCTGACGCGTTCTTCGACAGGCCGAAGTTGTCATTTTGTGGCACGCCGTCGATCGTCACACTGTTGAAGCGGAAGTTCTGTCCGGCCATCGAGACAGCCGGGCCGCGAGCAACACTGTTGTCCACCAGGATTTTCGGGTCTCGGGCCAGCGTCGAGACGAAGTCGCGCGATACCGAAGGTGTCGCATCGATCTGCGCCCGGTCGAAGCCGGCGCCAATGCCAACCGCGAGTTGGTCGGACACACCTTCCGCGGTGACAACGACTTCCTCGACATACGGGCGCACGGCAAACGGAACGACCTCGGTCTTGTCTAGCTCCAGGTAAATGCCCTGGATGACGTCTGCAGAGAAACGGGTGCTGTCAGCGACCGATACCTCGTAGGGACCACCCACCGCCAGGCCGCGTGCCGTTACGACACCAGCCGCATTGCTGGACTGTGTGATTCTGCGTCCGGTCGGTATGTGATGAATCAGCATTGTAACGCCGGACACGCTGGCACCGTCTTCGTCCGAGACGACAATGCGCATTGAAGCCGTCGTCTCCTGTGCTGCGACGATACCCGCAGAAAACAAACCGGCAGCGCACAGTGTCAGGCAGAGCATCAAGCGCCTGGCTTGAAGGAAATGAAGTGACATTGAGGATCCCCTGGTTGGAATTTTTGTTGACCCGAAGTCGCCCTGGAAGGCGCGTCTTGTTGCCGGCCGATCATAGCACCGCAGCCGGCGCCGATGCAGCGCCGGCGATGAGTATCAGGAGCGCGTTACGCGCCATACTTAAAAACGCAGAAAAGAGGTCCTCGTAAGCAAATGAAAAACCGAGACAACCCCTTGTCCAGCATCTTGAACAAAACAGAAACCTGGTGTGGCTGTTGCGAGAGTCGCTTTGCTTCACACAGCCGACAACGAAAAACGGCGGCCCAAGGCCGCCGTCTGTTCGCTAACGTCGATCGACGAATCAGGTCTTCGAAGCCTCAAAAATGGCCCCGATGGATCCATCCAGCATCGCGTTGAACTCGTCATCGGTCTGCTGTGCAGACAGGCCCTCGGCCAGTGCACGTGAGAAGCTCGCGATCATGCCGTGTTGCCTGGCGAGACGCTCATTGGCCTCATCGCGGGAGTAGCCACCGGACAGCGCGACCACCCGCACGCAGTTCGCGTGTGCGATGGCGTCGGCGTACAGGTCGTCTTTTTCAGGCAGCGTCAGCTTGAGCATGACGAGCTGATCGTCGGCGAGGGCGTCGAGCTGCGACATGATTTCGGCGTGCAGCATGTCTTCGGCTGCTGCCTTGTCCGGACAGTGGATATCGACTTCCGGCTCGATGATCGGTACGAGGCCGGCCGCGATGATTTGCTTGCCGATTTCGAACTGCTGGTCGACGATAGCCTTGATGCCCTCGGCGTTAGCCTGCTTGATGACTGAGCGCATCTTCGTGCCGAATACGTCCGTCGTCTTCGCGCGCGCCAGCAGCTCGTCGAGCCCCGGAATCGGCTTCATCAACTGTACGCCGTTCGCCTCATCGGCCAGGCCCTTGTCGACTTTCAGGAAGGGCACAACCTTCTTGACGTTCCACAGGTACTGGGCGGTCGGCTGTCCTTCGACCTGGCGATCCATCGTGTTCTCGAACAGGATGGCGCCGAGAATACGGTCCCCGTTGAATGACGGGCTTGTCATGATTCGCGTGCGCATTGCGTGCACGACGTCATACATCTCTTCGTCATTGCTCCAGGCGTCTTCCGTAACGCCGTATAGGCCGAGTGCCTTGGGCGTGCTGCCGCCACTCTGGTCGAGGGCTGCAATGAATCCGGGCGTGTTGCGTGCTTTGTCTAACTGGTCGTCGAAGGTACTCACTGTCTTGTTCTCTTATCGGTTGAGTTTTGGAAAGCGCAAATTGTACAGCAACCCGGGCCAGAGACGATCAGGATTTTCCGCAAACACCCCCGAAATCCCGTGCGCGTCAGAGCCCGTCCGCACTGATTCCCACGGACTTGGGTACGAGGCTGTCCAGCTCGCTGCTCCAGGGTATGCAGAGGAAGGACTCAGGGCCGTCGATAATGACGGACACGACGTCCTGCTGGCCCCGGTCCGTCGCCAGTCGACGGCGCCTGAGCATCTGCACGGACTGCCAGGGCACGATGAGGCTGCCGAAGGGTTGCGTGTTGACCGAGAAGCCGGATTCTGCGACGTGGACTTCCATCGCAAAGACGACGTCGTCGCGATCGAGTTGTCCCGTGCCGACGTGTCGTCGCGCGCTTCGGAACTCGACGGGCAGTTTCGTTACTCCGAAGCGAGCGAGCAGGTAGTCCCAGTTGCCCGCGTCCATGTAGGAACGCATGAACCCGTTCATCAGGTAGTTACTGACGAGCTTCAGCATGATGACGGCTATGACGATGACAGCCAGCGTGACGCCGATCGCTGTGTTCAGCTGCGCGTCCAGGACCTCTGCAGCAACCAGCCAGGCCAGCGCCGGCAGCCCGATGCCGGCGCCGATCGCGGACCATCGAATCGCCTGGAACCGCAGCGTTATGGGATCGAATCGGATAGCGTTCTCGCTTGCTTGTCAGCAGCGCTGTCGTCGGTCGGCCTCTGCTGCTGGGGTCGGGACGGCCTAACGAAAATACCAGTCGTTGCGGTTCGCAGCGGTCGGCTCGTAGCGCAGGTAGTCAAAATCGGCATAAGCACCGGCCTCGCCGTTGCCAGTCGCGTAGAGACCGATGTAGACCCCAGTGTAATTGAAACCATCGATCATCGCGGGCGACAGAGACGTCAGGTCGACACCCGCCACCAGGCTCTTCCAGTCTCCGCCAGGCAAGCGGTACAGGAACTCAGCTGACAGGTAGTCTGCACAGACCTGGAGATCGATTGTCTGCCCGGTGACCGTCGCGGAGCTTAAATCGGACCACTGGCCGTTCAGCAGGCGGCGAAGCCTGAGTACGCCGTCGCGTACGGTGAAGGCAACAACGGAACGGTCATTCTGCATCAGCACCAGTCCGGCCTCGTCGTCGCTCGCCGTGTCGAACTGCATTCGCGTTTCGGCCATGTACTGGAAGTCGCGCTGCCGTATGCCTAAGAAGCTGTATCGGGATTGCGGTCCGATGAACCCGGGTCCTGCGTTCAGCCTCAGGAATCCCCGGTTTGCATCGAGGCTGTGGAATTGCTCATCGTGTGTACGCCGCATATTCCACTCGCCGCCCAGGTCTCCATCGTCAAACTCATCGATGAAGCGGGTGTCCAGCGCCTGCCGGGTGTCCTCCATGGGAAGTTCGTTCGTCAGTTCGATGCGGCCCGTGGCCGGGGCGACGACCGGAAATGTGTAGCGCTCCGCCTTCCATTCATAGGGCTCGGTCTCCCAGGTCACCGGCGCGAGGAAGGTCTCGCGACCGAGGATGCCATGCGCGCTGTCGATCAGCCGCCAGCCGAGCGTCACCGCGAACCAGCGGCCGTCCGGCGTGTCGGTGAGGTCCGCGTGTCCGACCCCGGTGATCGGATGGTCGTAGCTCAGGTGCCTGTGCGTCAGGATCGGGTTGCGTGGATTGTTCAGGTACGGACCGGTAGGGGATTCGCTGATCGCGATTGCGACTGCGTGCTCGAAACCGGTGCCGCCTTCGGCAAGCATCAGGTAGTAGTAGCCGTCCTTCTTGTACAAGTGCGGGCCTTCGGCATGCGCACCCTGGCAGCAGCCGCGCCACAGGTAATGCTTGTCGCCGGTCAGCTGCATCGTTTCGAGATCCAGCTCCTGCAACCAGATCTCGGCCTGGCCCTCGAATTCGGGATCCGGCGGATGCCAGTTCCCCGTGTACCAGACGCGGCCATCGTCATCGAACAACAACGACGGATCGATGCCGGGCGCGTCGTCGAGAATGTAGGGCTCGGACCAGGGTCCGCGTGGATCCTCCGCGGTCACGATCAGGTTGACCGGCTTGTTATGCACGATGTTAGTCACGACGACGTAGAAGGTGCCGTCGTGATAGCGGATGGTCGGGGCGTGCACGCCGCCGGAGGAGTCCGCAGTATCCAGGTCGATTTGCGACTCTCGGTGCAGTGCGTGGCCGATCAACTCCCAGTTGACGAGGTCACGGCTGTGGTAGATCGGCAGCCCCGGGAAGTATTCGAAGGTCGAGTTGGTCAGGTAGTAGTCGTCGCCGACCCGAACGATCGACGGGTCCGGGGCGTACCCCGGTATGACGGGATTGTTGAATGACTCGGAAAAGGCCGGCTGTCCGATCAGGCAGCCGGCCATTAACAGAGCCTTAAGCCGGCGCCGGTGCTTCTGCCGTCGAACCGCCACCGCGGCGCTTCTCGAGCTCGATACGAATCTCATGTGCCCGCTCCTCGGTGATCGTGAAGGTGTAGACAGCCCACATGGCAATCAGCGAAGCGGCTGCAGGGATCACGGCATCGAACAGGCGCATCAGGAAGATCGCACGCTCGGTCTGGTCGCCGCCAAGCGCGACGTCGAAGCCGGTCGCATTCAGCAGGTAACCGCCACCCGCGATGGCCGCGGCCATGCCGAGTTTGACGACCCACCAGAATATCGACCCGTACATACCCTCTCGACGCTCATTGGTATTGAGTTCGTCTGCGTCCACCACATCCGCGATCATTGACGGCATGATCGTAAACAGGCCGCCCAGACCGAAGGCGATCAGCGGTGCCGGCAGAACCACGAGGATAGGAATGTCCGGGTTGTAGCAGAACCACTTCATCAGGTAACCGATCATCGATACCAGGGTCGAGATGATGAACGTGCGGCGTTTACCGAGCCGGGTACTCATCCAGGTGACGAGGCCGATGACGACAAACGTCGAGAAGGTCTGCACGGTTCCGGCAAGGCCGACATACAGTCCACCCATCTCCTGGTCGCCGCCCGAGACGAAGTAAATGATGACGTAGGCCTGGAACGACGAAATCAGGATGAAGCCGTTGAAGACGAGGAAGGTCGCAAGGCAGAGCTTGAGGAACGGTATGAACTTGAGCGCCTTACCGAAGCCGACGAAGAAGTCCTTTAACACGGCACCGATGGCCTGGCCCGCGGACGTCGGTGCGTCATCATCCGGCGGCGGCGCGGCTTCACCGGTTGGAATCTGCTGCGAGAATCGTTCCTTCAGGAAGATCGCCGGCAGGATGCCGACGGCGATCGAGAAGACGCCGATCGCAATTGCGACACCGGCTGCGCCGTCGACGATGTCTGTGAAGAAACGGTCGTCCTGCATGATGAGCAGCAACCAGGGCGGTACGAAATAGGCAAGCTGGCCGATGAAGTTCTGCGTACCCATCAGTCGCGTTCGCTCGTGATAGTCCGGCGTCAGCTCGTAACCCATTGCCACCCACGGCGTCGCGAAAATTGTGTACGCAAGGTAGAAGATTAGCGAGCCGACGAGGAAGTACCAGAAATAGAAGTTCTCGCTCATGCCAAGCGGCAGCTGCCAGAGAACCGCATAAATAATACCGACAGCGATAGCACCGACGAGGATGTAGGGTCGGCGCCTTCCCCAGCGACTCTTCGTGTTGTCCGATATGTAGCCCATCAACGGATCGGTGATGGCGTCAGTCAAACGCGGCAGCGCGCCGAGCAAGCCGACCAGGGCCGGGTTCATACCCAGGCCCAAATTAAGCACGATCATCATGCCGCCGATGGAACCGGCTAACAGGTTGTTTACGAATGCACCCGCGCCATAAATAACGCGGTTAGGAACGCTGATACGGTCCTCTGGAGCCGTCTCGAACTTTTTTGTTGTCATTATTTCTGCCCCCCGCAGACGGACCAAATGTACCGTCAATTGACAACGTTGTCATCCGCGAGGCGGCGGAGCGCGGCCAGCAGAGCGAATTCTCAACTGTTTCATCTTGTAATTTGTCGCCGCGGTGCCCTCCACACAGCCCCGAAATCTGCAATGCTTGCAGGCGACTCCAAAAAACTCATCGGAACACGCATGCGCGTAGCAATCATTGGTGGAACAGGTTTTATCGGCGGTTACCTCGTCGACGCCCTGCTGGCCGACGGCCATATGCCGTCGCTTCTGGTCCGCTATGGAAGTGATGACAAGGTTCGTCACAGAAACGCCTGTCGAGTCATTCACGGTGAGCTGACCGACGAGGCCGCGATTGGATCCACGCTGGAGGATTGTTCGGCGGTTATTTTCAACGTCGGCATTCTGCGTGAAGAGGGAGACGCCACTTTCGAGAACCTGCAGCTTCGGGCTGTAGAGCGGGTATTCGAGGCAGCCAAATCGAACGGCGTCCAACGCTTTCTGCTGATGAGCGCAAACGGTGTCTATGCAGATGGCACCGACTATCAGCGTACGAAGTTCCTCGCCGAAGAGACCGTTAAGAACAGCGGCATGGACTATACGATTTTTCGACCGTCTCTCGTTTTCGGCGACCCTCGGGGCCTCATGGAGATCGGTACGCAGCCGGATGACGTCGTTCAGCAGCTG
>JAAUYH010219877.1_pt1 | contig 20913 bp, 18 predicted proteins | sample 7278061 | NCBI WGS metagenome assembly JAAUYH01 (sample SAMN14350203, study PRJNA611818) | marine sediment metagenome | isolation source: surface marine sediment (0.6m) | place: French Polynesia: Moorea | collected 2018-08 | reverse complement strand
GTCGCGATCACCCGAACACCAAAGGTCGCAAGGCCGAAAACGATACCGACTCCTCCAAGAAACAGAACCCAGATCGGCAGCGCCGCCTTGGCGGCCACTGCCCCGGACTGTGCAACTGTTATCACGGCGGCTAATGGACCGATCGCATTCGCAACGTCGTTCGATCCGTGAGCAAATGCCATGCCACACGCGGTCACTACCATCAGAACAGCGAAAACGCGCTCAACGGTCGCGAAATGCTGCTCGCGCTCGGCCTCAGGATCGGCTTCGATGCGCGAAATGACAACGGCGCCTATTATCGCTATAGCTAAGGCGATGATCGAGGCCAGAAGATACGCATCCGCGGTACTCATGGTGAGGCCTATATGCTTCAGGCCTTTCAGGATCGTTACGAGCGTCATCGTGAACGCCGCCAGGAACATGTAGACCGGCACATATCGCTTGGCGTAGCGAAGTGGGTCTTCTCTTCTGAGTATCAGTAGCTGAACGGATTGGTACAGCAGGAAAGCGATGAACCCCGCTGTCAGTGGAGAAGCAACCCAACTCATAACAATGGTGCCAACCTTGGCCCACTTGACGGCCTCGACCCCAATGCCAACGGCGGCGAAACCGACGATAGCGCCGACGATGGAGTGCGTCGTCGATACTGGCCAGCCACGATGGGAGGCGACCAGCAACCAGGTTCCTGCAGCCAGTAACGCAGCCAGCATGCCGTACACCATCAACTCCGGAGTGCCGGACAATAGCTCTGCATCAACAATCCCCTTGCGGATCGTTGACGTCACCTCACCACCCGCAAGCACAGCCCCGCTGAATTCAAAGACTGCAGCTACGAGAATTGCCTGCTTAATTGTCAGGGCTTTCGAGCCGACGGACGTCGCCATCGCATTCGCGACGTCGTTAGCGCCGATACCCCACGCCATGAACAATCCAAAAATCGCGGCTAGCGCTATGTAGACCAGTTGAGCTTCCATTGATTCTTACCGTTCGACGCGAGGCATTGCTAGCGCGACAAGAGCAATTCGAGATGGCGGCCAACTCGTTCTGCGGTCCGCCCGATTTCGCCCGTGCGGGCGATAACCTGGTAACTGAATACTGCGTCGACCGGGTTGAGCGACGCTTCGACAGCGTGAAGGTTGGTCTGCAGCTTGAACAGATGTGCCTCTATTTCCTCTTCTATCTTGTCCAACTCGTTCAGCATCTCCTCGACCAGTTTCGCCTCGGCACCGCGGAAGCCGCTGGCGAATAACTCATCGAGTTCTTTGACGCTGACCGCGGCTTTCCTTACCGCGTTGATGTTCTGTTCGACAAACTCGAGAAATTCGTCGGCAACGGCTGCGGGCATCGTCAGCTGGCGGATGAGAATGGTCCCGGAGACTTCTCGCGCGACGTTTGCGATTTCGTCCTGAGATAGCAGCATGCCTACCAGGTACTCGCGAGGCACAGGCATGAACAGGCTCTTCGGTACGTGTGTCCGGATGTCCCTTTTCAGCGTGTCTGCGTCTTCCTCGAGCCGGTCGATGTCGGCCTTGAGCTTTGTTGCCGTTTTCCAATCACCGGCGGATGATGCTTCAGTGAAGGCTTTGAAACTCTCCGCACAATTGAGGGCAATGCTCATGTGCTTCTCTATGGGCATCACCGGCGACGCGCCGAATAATTCGGAAAATACGTTTGGCATAACTGCTTCCTGAGATCACAGCTTCTTGTTCTCTATTGCTACGAAACGAACCGTTACATCGTATCAACTGAAATCACCCTAGCACAGTGCTCGCATGGAGCCGCATAGTGGATTCTGCGCATATGCAGCCGAATTCAGGCCGTTCGGCCATGGTAGACTTCCGGCTTTTTTGACGAAGGACGTGGCTTATGGCCAACTGGCTGATGAAGTCGGAACCGGACGATTACAGTATCGACGACCTCAAAAGAGACAAGCGCGAGCCGTGGGACGGCATTCGCAACTACCAGGCGCGCAACATGATGCGCGACGATATGCGTTCCGGCGACAATGTTTTTTTCTACCATTCCAACTGCAAGGAGCCGGGCATCGTCGGCCTGGCCAAGGTCGTCGGAAAGCCCTACCCTGATCCGACACAGTTCGACCCGGCATCGAAGTATTACGATCCGAAGAGCTCCAAGGACAACCCGCGCTGGATCCTCGTCGATATCCGCTACGTCAGGAAGCTGAAGCGCAACATTACGCTGACGGAAATCAAGCAGCAGGACGGGCTGGACGGCTTCGTTTTGACGAGGAAAGGGAACCGCCTTTCGATCATGCCGGTCTCGGACGAACACTGGGATCTGATCCTGGGTCTTGAATGATGTCGACATGGCGAATCGCGGGGGCGACGATTGCGCTGATCGTGGTGGCGATCCTTTTCGTGCTGACGCCACCGAGGCTCGAGAGCCGCTCTATCGTGCCGGAGTTACCGGGTGACCTGGACGCCTATCTCGAGGATACCGAGAGCGCGGTACCCTACCCGCTCATCGACGACACCGACAAGCGGATCCGCTGGCAGACACCGGGCGAGCGCACCGAGTACGCCATCATTTACCTGCATGGGTTCTCGGCCACTCGCCGGGAGCTCACTCCGACACTTGAAATCGTAGCCGACACGCTGGGCGCCAACCTGTTCGAAACGCGGCTGGCAGGGCACGGCCGGGCCAGCGGCGCCCTCGTCGACGTTCAGGCAGAAAGCTGGCTGGACGACGGCGCCGAGGCACTTGCGATTGGCGAGCGCCTGGGCGACAAAGTCGTAGTTGTAGGCACGTCCACGGGAGGTACGCTGGCGGCCGCGATACTCGGTCATCCGCTGGCGGAGAGCGTATCCGATGTCGTCCTGCTGTCGCCGAACTTTGCATTGCGCGACGGCAAGTCGAGGCTGCTGACGATGCCGGCCGGTCCTCAGCTCGCCGATGCACTGATCGGACCGATACGTTCCTTCAAGACGCACAATGAACTGCACGCGACGTACTGGTCGAGTACGTATCCAACGGCGGCACTCGTCGAGATGATGCGGCTCGTCGATTACGCCAACGCCAACGTCCCCGAATCGATCAATGCGAACCTGCTGGTAATGGTATCGCCGGGCGACAAGGTCATATCACCCGAGGCCGGCAAGGCGTTTCTCGACCAGGTCGATGCGCCCAACAAGCGCTTCATCGAGGTTCCCGACATCGAGGACCCGAGCAGTCACATGCTGGCAGGAGACATACTGTCGCCGTCAACGACCGAGCGCGTGGCCGCCGATATCGTGGCGTTTATTCAGGCGCCGTAGCCGGGGGCGACAACGCCGCTGGCGCTAAGAATGGATCCGACCCATAAGCGACAACAGGGTGCGTCTTCGCAATATTAGCAGGCCCTAGTGAAGCCCAAGCTCACGAAGTCGTTCGACGATCGGAGCGGCGCCGCCCAGCGCCAGCATGATGATGAGATCGCTGTCTTCGGCCCATGCGAGTGCATGATCAAAGGACTCGAGCTCCGTCTCGAAGTGACGGATATCCTCGTCACCGAGGCCCTGTTCGAGCAGCGTCCGTCGAATGACGGCGAACACCTCGCCATGCTGCCTGCCCCGATGGTATTTCGGTAGTTCGGAGACGACGACGCGGTCCAGGCCAATGGCAAAGGCATCGCGCGTCATTCGCTCGATCAGCGGGTCGGGTCGATCTCCGGCCTGGCCAAAACAGAGCACACGCCGCGTGGCAGGTATCGCCCTCGCCATGTCGAACAGCGCGTGCATGGCCTGCGGATTGTGCGCGAAATCGACGAGGATCTTCTTGCCGTCCAGTTCGTAGAGGTTGCAGCGACCCGGATTGTCATCCTGTTCGACGCTTTTGAGGCCGGACGCAATGTCCTCGAGGTCGACGCCGAGATGGAAGGTCAGCGCGGCCGCGGCCAACGCGTTGGCGACATTGTGGCGCGCGGCTCCGCCCATCGCGATCGGGATCTCGAAGGCCTTGCAGATATCGGTCTGGCTTTCGCTGTCGCGCATACAGAGTACGTCGCCCGACAACACGAATGCCGTTCCGCCCGACGCCAGGCTCTGCTGAATCCTCTCGTTGTTGGCGTCGAGGCTGAACCAGCTGATACGGCCATCAAAGTCGACGGCCTTCTCGCGAAGCAGGGAGTCATCGGCGTTCAGTACCAACGTTCCGTTGTCCGCCACGGCATGGCATACGATCCATTTGATGTCGAGCAGTTCACGCATGTTCGCGGAACCGAAGTCACCCAGGTGGTCTTCGGCGATGTTGGTGATCGCGGCAGCCGTCGCCTGCTCGACGCCAAGGCCACGGCGCAAGAGCCCGCCACGCGCGGATTCGAGCACGGCCACGTCGACGTCCGGATTGCGCAGTACCTGTCTTGCGCCTCCGGGCCCGGACCAGTCATCCCGGTCTATGACGGTCTCGTTGACCGCTATCCAGTCGGTGCAGCTGACGCCGACACCTTTGTGCGTCCCGCGCAGGATGTGGCTCGCCACGCGAACGGTGGTCGTTTTGCCATTGGTGCCAGTCACGAGCGCTATCGGCACGTCGTCGTAGCTGTCCCAGTCGGCCTCTGCGGGCAACTCGCGTACCGGCCATACGGACGAATGACTGCCCATACCCAGCGACACCTCATCGTCATCCCACAGCAGTGTGACACCGTGTCGCTGCGCCTCGGCTTTCAGGGCTAACAATTCGGGGTTGGCCTCCTCCGCGGCCTCTTTGCCAAGGCGTTCGATCGCCTCGGCAGCATCGGGTACGGGTTCACCGCCGAGCTCAGCGGCGATGGCATCGAAACTCCATTCGTTGATCTCCGCGGCCGCGTAGAGCTGGTCGATTTCCACGGCGAACGCGAGGCTCAAGCCGCCGGTAAGCCGGATCCAGTTGAACTCCGGTTCCGCCCAGCCCAGCGCGTCTGTGATTGTCTTTACGTGTTTCTTCCAGACGTCCGGTACGCGGTCGACCTCGTCGGCGTCACACTCGATATCGAGTATCGCTGCCGGTACGTCGAACAGCAGGTTGGGCCCCGTCAGTCGTCTCGCATCGAGGAATCGCATGGGCCTGGTCAGTCGCCATCCTCTTCGCGGGCAGCTATGCGAACGCCACGCTCGTCGCTGATAATCTCGACGTCGTCAGAGAAGGCGAAATCATCGGTCTCGGGTAGTTCGATGGATGCCGGCGCGTGCTTCTTGTTCTGCTCGACCTTGCCATCGCTGTTGAAGTAGATGATCTGCTTCCAGGACCGCCGAATGTTGTCACCGAGAATCAGCACAAGGTCGCCGGCCTCGGCCATCTTGAGCGCATGCTCGGTCGCCTCAGCCTCGTCGGGAATCATCTCGATGATGTCTTCCGGCACGCCGTTCTTTATGAGCTCCGCCTTCAGCATCTCGGGGACTTCGTCAGGGCCTCGCCCGCGAGGATTATCGTCGCGTCGACAGATGTAGTGATCGAAATGACCGCTCGCGACCGTCGCGATATCGCGAATGTCCTCGTCGCGGCGATCGCCCGGTGCTGCCAATACGACGATGCGGCGCCCTTCGACCTCGAATCGGTCGACGAGCCCACACATTGCTTTCACGGCCGCGGGATTGTGTGCGTAGTCGAGGATGACCCTGAATGGGTGTTCGTTGTAGACGTTCATACGGCCCGGCGCCTGGAAGAACGTCGAGTCGAACGTGCGCAGTCCGTGCCGTATGTCTTCGAGACCGACATTCATATTGTAGGCGAGTGCGGCAGCGAACATCGCGTTCTGCACATTGTGCATGGCACGCCCTTCGATCGTCGCCGGGATCAGGTGCGTCCACAGGAGCGGCGTGTGCGTATCGCCGTCGTAGATTGAAATCATGTGCCCGTTCATGCCCTGCTCGAGGACGAAGGCCTGCCCGCCGGCGCGGATGTGCTGCTTCACGAGCGCATGACCCGGGTTCATCGTCACGTAGCAGAGCTTCTCGGCTTCGGTGTAATCGGCCATCTGCAGGCATAAGGGATCGTCGGCATTCAGTACAGCGGCGTCGGTCGCAATCTCGACCGGGACACGCTTGACCTCCGCGAGCTGTTCGACGGTGTCAATGCCGCGCAGGCCCAAGTGGTCTGCACTGATGTTCAGGCAGCAGGCTACGTTGCAGGACTGGAAGCCTAAGCCGCTGCGTAGCATTCCGCCGCGTGCGGTCTCCATGACAGCCGCGTCGACCGACGGGTCGCGAAGGATGATCTGCGAGGATATCGGGCCGGTCATGTCGCCGGAAACGCTGAGCTTGCCATCGATGTACACGCCGTCGGTCGACGTCAGTCCGACGGTGTAACCGGTCAGCTTCAGGATATGCGCCAGCATGCGAGACGTTGTGGTCTTGCCGTTCGTACCCGTAATCGCCGCAATAGGGATTCGGCTGGGCGTATCGGGCGGGAACAGCATGTCGACAACGGCTCCGCCAACGTCACGTGGCGTGCCCTCACTCGGTGCGACGTGCATGCGGAAGCCAGGTCCCGCGTTCACCTCGCAGATACCGCCGCCGGCATCACGGTAAGATTCGGAGATGTCGTTGGTCAGGAAATCGACACCGCCGATGTCGAGACCGATCGCGTTGATCGCACGAATGGCCATCTCGCGATTGTCGGGGTGAATCGTGTCCGTGACATCGATCGCCGTGCCGCCGGTTGACAGGTTGGCCGTTGAGCGAAGGTACACGACTTCGCCGTCGGCGGGGACGGTGTCCTTGTCGTAGTCCAGCTTACCCAGCAAGCGCTCGGCCTGGTGATCGAGCTCCAGGCGCGTCAGAACTTTCTCATGGCCAACGCCTCGGCGCGGGTCCTGGTTGACGATTTCGACCAACGCTTCGATGCTGTGTTTACCATCGCCGACGACATGTCCCGGGACACGCTTGGCCGCAGCCACGAGTTCGCCGTCGATAACCAGCAGGCGATGGTCCATCCCTTCGAGGTAAGTCTCGACGACGATCGACCGGCCGTGCTCGCGCGCCTTCTCGAACCCTAACCGGACCTCGTCGGGCGTTTTCAGGTTGATCGCAACACCGCGGCCGTGGTTTCCGGCCAGCGGCTTGATGACAACCGGGTAACCGATGCGTTCGGCCGCACGGATCGCCTCCGTGCTGCTCCGGACGATGCGCTGCTTGGGCACCGGCAGGCCGAGGTCGCGCAAGATGCTGTTGGTCTCTTCCTTGTCGGATGCCAGTTCGACAGCGATATTGCCGGTTCGGCTGGTCGTCGTCGCCTGGATGCGCTGCTGGTAACGCCCGTAGCCAAACTGCACGAGGCTGTAGCGATTGAGTCTGATCCAGGGAATGTTGCGCTCGACTGCCGCATCGACGAGCGATTGCGTGCTGGGCCCCAGGGCGCGTCGCTGCGCATAGCGAATGAACGTGTCTCGCGCCTCCGGAAAGTCCCAGTCCGCCGCCGGTGCATTTTCCGGTTTCAACTCATCGGGTAGCAGGCTGTGAATCAGGTCGAGCGCGAGTGAGCTGGCCTCACGCCCTACAGCCGCGTCCATGTACTCGAACACCATGTTGTAATGCCCGGGCTGGCCGTCGATAGAACGTGTGCGGCCAAACGTCACATCGGAGCCTGCGACGTTCTGCAGCTCGATCGCGACGTGCTCCATGAGATGCCCCAGCCAGGTGCCCTCGTCCTCCCGCATACGTCGCACGAATCCGCCGGGCGTTTTGTACGAACAGCCGTGCTCGTGCAGCCCCGGCAACATGTCGAGCAGCGGCTCGACAAAGTCCGGGCCCAGTTTGACGGTAGGCCACTGCTCGAGCTCGCCTAAGTCAATGACGTGCCGAATGACCGGGAAGTGTGCCCAGACGTTCGGACCAACATAGACGTTGGTGCTTAGAATTTTCACTGCTCTCCCCTATTCGGCTCGCGCTTCTCTCGTCGCAATATTAAAACGCCCGCCGCTGATCAGGATGTGCAGCGAGACGTCCAGCAGGCTGACCGGGTCGCCGCGGCGGGCGCGGTCCATAGAAGAATAACTCAGATGCGTCGGGTCGATCACCGTGATGCCGCCGCTGCCGACGACTTCGAGCTCCTCTTCCGGCGAGATGAAAGCTGCCGTGTCCTCATCGAGTCCTACACCGACCGCGAACGGGTTGAACGCCAGGGCCGTCAACAGACGCCCGAGACGATCGCGCTGACGAAAATGCTGGTCGATGATGAGTTTGTTCGTGAGACCCAATCCCGGCGCCATTGTCACCATGTCGGGGCTTGGCGTACTCCCTTCCCGGCCACCGGCGATCATGTGCTCGGGCATGAAGGCCGCTCCGGCGGACGCGCCCGCGACGTGCATCCCTTCGGCGTTGCGGCGCCGTATGCGCTGCGCGACCTCGGTACCGCCGAGCGTTGTCGACAGCCGAAGCTGGTTGCCACCCGTCATGAAGACGCCGTCGGACTTGTCGATGTACTCGAGATCCGCGCTCGACTGGCAGTCCTCGCGTGACTCGAACGCCAACACCCGCGCATGGGGACAGCCGAGCTTGCGAAACAGCTTCTCGTAGTTGCGGCCTGTGTCCTCGAGCTCTGACGCCGTCGGGATGATGCTGATGCGTGCACCGGTACCTCCGCAAAGACTGACAAAACGATCGAGAATTTCTGGGTTATGGAGTTTTTCTTCGGCTCCGCCAATCGGGATAATGTAACCACGATTCGCGTGCTGACTGACCGGGGCCGGACTCATGAATATGTCGCCTTTCTTTCTTGCTGATGCTCTGAAAATCGCGCACATTGTACACGAGCGCGTTGCTGAAACCGGTGCAAAAGAGCGCGCCGTGACGCCTTGATTTGCATCGTAGAGAGACGTTTCTCAGCCCATGAATATCCCGCTCGGAAAAGACACGACCTATACCAGTCAATACTCGCCTGACGCGCTGGCTCCGATCTCGCGCGAGACCAGTCGAGAGGGCATGGAGCAGCCCCTGCCGTTCGTCGGCGCTGACATCTGGAACGCATGGGAGCTGACCTGGCTTAAGGAAAACGGACATCCGGAGATCGCCGCCGCCGTGATCAAGTTCCCCGCATCGTCACCGAACATCATCGAATCGAAGTCATTGAAGCTGTACCTGGGTTCATTCGCGATGACGCGTATCGGCAGCGCCGAGGCTGTCCGCGAGCGAATAGGGAATGACCTCGGCGAGGCGGCCGGCAGTCCCGTCGACGTCTCGCTGATGACGGAGAAGGATCATCGCCCGGCGCTGATCGGCAAGTTGCCAGGACTTTGCCTCGATAAACTCGACGTAGAATGCAGCGACGACTCGCCGAACGCCAGCTTGCTGAGCTGTGCCGGCGAAACTGTCCGTGAAGAATTGCACTCGCACCTGTTCAGGTCGCTTTGCCCGGTGACCAGCCAGCCGGACCTGGCCAGTATCTACATCAATTACACCGGGCGCCGGATCGATGAGGAAAGCCTGCTCAGGTATATCGTTTCTTTCCGCGAGCACCAGGATTTCCACGAGGCCTGCGTCGAGCGGATGTTCGTCGACATCCAGTCAGCCTGTGCGCCGGAGAAACTCTGCGTCTATGCCCGCTTCGCACGCAGGGGCGGCATCGACATCAACCCCTGGCGAGCCAGTTACGACGCGCTGATGCCAAACGTCAGACTGTGGCGTCAGTAGCTCAAGCAGAGCCGATATCCTCATCGTCCAGTTTGTGCCCCCAGCCCTGCTTTGCTTTCAGGTAACGACGGTTGCTGTCGGTCACACCAATGACGTGTTTCACCGGCGTCACGTCGGTGAGTCCCTCGGCAGCCAGGTCGTCGAGCTTCTTCGGATTGTTGGTCATCAGGCGAAACGGTTTCTGACCGTAGAAATAACGGATTAACGCGGCTGCGTCGCTGAAGTCCCGGCAGTCATCCGGCAATCCGAGGCTGCGATTGGCCTGGTACGTGTTTTCGCCGGAGTCCTGGAGAAGGTAGGTTGCTGCTTTGGCCCACAGGCCGATGCCTCGGCCTTCGTGCCCCGACATGTAGACGAGCAGTCCGCCCTGCGCGTCGTCGTGAAGCCTCTCGACCGCCGTCGCGAGCTGTGGGCCGCACTCGCAACGCTCCGAGCCGAACACGTCGCCGGTCAGGCAGCTCGAATGCACGCGAATCAGCGGGTCGGTCCATTGCTCGGGGTCGCCGATGACAAGGACGCTATTCACCGCCATCGAGGACGCAAGGCTTGCGAACGATTCCTGCGCCTTTTCGGCGCGCAGCTTGTCCGCAATCTCCTGTATCGCCCTGAGTTCCGTGTTTCGCACGCAGGCGTACCAGTCAACCTCGTACCCCCTTCCGTGCAGGCTGAGCGGCAATGGAATCGGCCCGAGAATACTGATCGAACCACCGGGCCCGGCCGGCTCGTCCGCCGCCAGGCGGCCGCCGTCGCGACCGATCCGAATCAGCTTGCCGGCAGCGCTCAGCCTCTCACGAACGGTTGGATCGATATACGTGAACATGGGACGCGATTATGACGGCTAATCCTGAAATTCCGAGTGCAGGAGCGCAAAAATTTTCCTTGCTGACCAAAAAGTCAGTAAATATAATTACTGACCCAGTAGTCATCAATGGTCCAGGCATGGCAGAACCGAGATACCAGCGACGCAAGGAAGAGCGGCCGGACGAAATCGCCGAAGCCGCCTTCGACGTGTTTTCGGAACACGGATATGCCGGCGCACGCGTTGACGAAGTGGCCAGAAAAGCCGGTGTCAGCAAGGGACTGCTCTACCTGTATTTCAAGACCAAGGAAGAGCTGTTCAAGGCCGTCATCATGCGCGTCATCTCGCCGAAAATGGATGCGCTGATAGAACGGCTATCGGCCTCCGACCAGGGCGCCGAAGCATTGCTGCGCGGCCCTCTCCAGCAGTTCATGCAGAAACTGCCGCGCAGTCGCGCAAGAGTCGTCATCAAATTGATGATCAGCGATGGCTCAAGGCACCCGGACCTTGTCGACTTCTATTGGGAGTCAGTGGCGTCGAAAGGCCTCGCACTGATCAGCTCGATCGTCGAACGAGGCGTGGCCTCCGGCGAATTCCGAAAGACCGCCGTGTCCGAATTACCTCAACTGGTGATTGCACCGATGATGGTCGCCACGATCTGGAAGATCATCTTTGCCGATCGTTCGCTCGACACGGACCGGCTGGTCAGCACACACATCGACATGCTGGTGTCGTACCTGAAGGCGGAAGGGAGCGAGATGCGATGAGAGTTTTCCTGGTGCTTGTGCTGTTGCTGCTGGCCGCCTGCTCGGATAACGACGACGCACTACGCGTCGTCGGTGAACTGGCCTCCGAGCGTGTACTGATCACCGTCGAGACGACGGAGCCCATCGTCGACATTGCCGTTGCCGAGGGCGAGCGGGTGACGAAAGGCCAGCTGTTGCTTGAGCAGGATACGAGCCGGGCGGAGGCTCGGCTCAGTGAAGCCGAGGCTGCGTTCGCGCAGGCGAAAGCGCATCTCGACGAATTGCTGCGCGGACCGCGGCGGGAGCAGGTCGACCAGGCAAGAGCCGACGCAGAACGCGCCCAGCACGAGCTTGAATTCCGGCAGGCCGAGCTCGAGCGGGCCAGGAAGGTCTTCGAACGGCAGCTGTCCTCGCCCGAGGCGCTTGACCAGGCGAAGAATGCGCACGATACCGCCAACGCGACGCTCAAACAGCGTCAGGCGCGCCTGGAAGAGCTGCTGTCCGGCACGACAGCAGAGGAACTGGAGCAGGCGGAACAATCATTGCGGCAGGCGTCGGCAAGACAGGATGCGGCTGGCATCGACCTCGAACGTCACCGCGTCATCGCGCCGGTTGACGGGTTGATCGACACCCGGCTCTTCGAGGTCGGCGAACGACCACCGGCCGGTCAGCCGGTGCTGGTCATGCTGACAGGCAGGCAGGTGCACGCGGAGGTCTATGTGCCGGAGTCGCTGCGCGTTCGGATTCAGCCGGGCACGATGGCCAGCCTCGACATCGACGGCCTCGACGAGCCAGTGAACGGCCGCGTCCGCTGGGTCGCCAGCGAATCGGCGTTCACGCCCTACTACGCGTTAACGGAACGCGATCGCGGGCGCTTGAGTTATCTTGCCAAAATTGACCTCGTGGGATACGACGAGCGGCTGCCGGACGGCGTGCCGGTCGAGGCGCGTTTCGAGCTGGACTGACCGCGATGAACGAGAACTTCGCGATTCAGGCCAGGGGTTTGACCAAGCGTTTCGGCCAGCTCGAGGCCGTCAGCCACTTAGACCTCGACGTGCCACGCGGGCGGATCTACGGTTTCTTAGGTCCCAACGGCTCCGGCAAGTCGACGACGCTGCGCATGCTGTGCGGCCTGTTGACCCCGAGCGAGGGCACGGCAAGGGTCCTCGACACGACAGTGCCTGGCAACACGCAGGCCCTGAAGCCGCGCATCGGCTACATGACACAGAAATTCTCCCTGTTTACTGACATGACAACCGAGGAGAACCTGCAATTCATCAGTGAGATCTATTCGGTGCCGGTGGCAGAGCGCCGGCCACGCATCGATGAACTGCTGGAGCGATACGATTTGGGGGAACAGCGCAAGCAGCTGGCGAGCACGATGTCAGGCGGCCAGAAGCAGAGACTTGCCCTCGCCTGCGCCGTGTTGCACAAGCCCGAACTGTTGCTGCTCGATGAGCCGACCAGCGCCGTCGACCCCCAGAGTCGCCGCGACTTCTGGTCGAACCTGTTTCGGCTGGCCGACGCCGGTACGACGATCATGGTGTCTACTCACTACATGGACGAGGCCGAGCGCTGTCATCGCCTCGCGATTCTCGACCGGGGTCAGAAGGCGGCCGACGGGACGCCGAAAGACCTGCTGTCCGGCATTGGCATGCACGTGATTGAGATCGAATCGCCGGACACGGCGGCCGCGCAGGTCGCGATACAGCCGGTGAAACACGTGCGGAGCCTGACCCAGCTCGGTGCGAGGCTGCGTGTACTGATGCCGGACACCGTGGCCGAGCCGGTGGACACGCTGCGCAGCGTGCTGGACTCGGCGGAGGTTGACGCCCTGGTACATCCGGTCGCCCCGTCGCTTGAGGACGTCTTTGTCACCGTGACGATGAAAGAGACCGGAGACGTTTAGTGAAGGGCCTGTCGCGTCTGTTTGCCATTATCCGCAAGGAGGTCCGGCAGCTGCGTCGTGATCGCCTGACCGGCGGAATGATCGTCGGCCTCCCGCTGCTGCAGATTCTTCTGTTCGGCTATGCCATCAACACGGATGTTCGCCACCTCTCCACCGCCGTGGCGGACCGCTCAGGCAGTCACCTGTCTCGCGAATTTATTGCGCGACTTCGTCAGACGCAGGTCGTCGACATCGTCGGAACCGCAAACGGCAGCGACGGCCTCGAAGCCATGCTCCGGGCCGGCGAGATTTCGATCGGTGTGCTGATCCCGACGGACTTCGACCGTCGGCTCCTCGACGCGAACAGGAGCGCCGTGCAATTGCTCGTCGACGGCAGCGACCCCACGATACTCGGCGTCGCCAACCAGCTCCGCGAGATGCCTCTTTCCATCTCTCCCGTCTCGCCGGGCACAGACCGTCAGGCAGAGATCGAGGTCCGGCCTTACTACAACCCCGAGCGACGCACGCCGGTCAACATCGTCCCCGGCCTGATGGGTATCATCCTGATGATGACGATGACGCTGTTCACGTCGGTCGCCATCGTCCGCGAACGCGAACGCGGTAATCTCGAGTTACTGATCAATACGCCGGTGACGTCGATCGAGCTGATGATCGGCAAGATCGTTCCTTACATCGTCATAGGCCTGATTCAGCTCGCGATCATCCTGCTGGCCGGGAAGCTGCTGTTCGACGTCCCGATACGAGGCAGCGTCCTGCACCTCTATCTCGCTGCGAGCGTCTTCATCGCTGCAAACCTTGCACTGGGGCTGCTGATCTCTACTGCGGCCAAGACCCAGTTCCAGGCCATGCAGATGACCGTCTTCATGCTGATGCCATCGATATTGCTGTCCGGCTTCATGTTTCCCTTTGACGGCATGCCGGCGCTTGCCCAGTACATCGGGGAGATCCTGCCGACGACGCACTTCATCCGCCTGACGCGAGGAATCATGCTGCGAGAGGCGTCGATTATCGAGTTAATCGGCGAAGTCTATGCCCTCGCGATATTCGCCGTCGCCGCAATGACGCTGGCCGCCTTGCGATTCAGCAAGCGGCTCGACTAGCCGGCCCTGCCACTGTCGACTCGCTCAAGCTCGACGCCCCCGAGTCGCAAAATGTCTTTGAATCTGTTGAAATATTGCCGCAGCGGGCAGGAAGGAGCCGCTGCAACACCCAGGGGCAAGGACGGAGAATTCCATGAACGATCCACAGGCAGCCACGATTTTCGTCGTTGACGATGACCCGGCCATCCGATTCGCGATGCAAGCGCTGCTCGAGTCCGTCGACTTGCGCCACCAGATCCTGTCATCCGGCAACGAGTTCCTGGAACAGGTCTCCTCCGACAGCGCTGGCTGCGTCGTGCTCGATATTCGCATGCCCGGTCTTGGCGGACTGGAACTGCAGGACGAGATGAAGAAACGAGGCTACACGCTGCCCATCATCTTCGTCACCGGGCATGGCGACGTGCCGATGGCCGTCGAGGCGATGCAGAAAGGTGCCGTGGACTTTATCCAGAAGCCCTTTCGCGACCAGGAGTTGCTGGACCGGATTCACATCGCTCTCGATACGGATGAGGAACGTCGCGCCGAGCAGCAACAGCACAATGTCGTCGCCGAGCGCATCGCGCTGCTGACGAATCGTGAACGCGAGGTGTTCGAGCTCGTCGTGACGGGCAAGCCGAACAAGCTGATTGCCTATGAGCTGGGCGTGAGCCAGCGCACGGTTGAGATCCACCGCGCTCGCGTCATGGAGAAAATGGAGGCGCGGTCACTGGCCGACCTCGTCAGGATGCACCTCCAGCAATAGCGCTACAGGTTCGGGTGCTCCTCGTCGAAGCGAGCACAGTCAATGCACTCGTCGGCATAAGGCTGCACCTGCAGCCGTTCGAATCCGATTTCGTCCCCGCACTCCTTGCAGATTCCGTAGGTGCCGTCGTCCATGCGCTGCATCGCGCTGGAGATCAACGCCAGCTCCCTTCGGCTCTCGTTACCCAGCGCATCGACGACCTCGATATCTTCGAGCTCCTTGGCCCGTTCCTTGGAGTCCGGGTGATAGCCGCGGCGGACGTTTTTCTTGATGCGGTCGAGCCTGGCGGCAAGATCGGTCTTCTTGTCTTCGAGTTCTTTTCGCAGTGGCCCGTAGTCGATTGCAGCCATGATCTTTCACCGTTTCCGTGCTCTTTTGTATGACCAATCTATGTCCCACGCGTAGGTAACAGGTATTCGTAAAACCACTTACGGATCAGCATTTTCGGCCGGATCTGACCGCAGAACCCGGTGCTAAGCTACCTATTAGTGTAAGACTAGGTAGATTCCGACATCGCGTAAGCGCATCGCCTAATGGATAGTTCAGCGGGGAGAGATAGGATTTTCTCAGGCTCCAGGCTTCGGGACACCATTTGGATTAGGTCGTTATGCGGAAAATATCGAAGATTCTTGTTGTCATTGACCCCACGGTTGAAGAGCAGCCGGCGCTCGACCGGGCTGCCTGGCTTGCGAAACAGGCCGATGCGCACCTCGAGCTGTTGGTCTGCTATTACAACGAGTACCTGAGCGGAGATCGCCTGTTCGACTCACCGTCGCTGGAAAAGGCGCGTGCGGAGGTCATCCAGACGCATGAACAGCGGCTGGAGACGATGGCCGAGCCTATTCGGGCCGCTGGAACGACGGTGACGTCCAGCGTTGTCTGGGACCACCCTTTACACGAGGGAATCGTTCGACACAGCATCGCCAGCAAGGCCGACGTCGTGGTCAAGGACACTCACCACCATTCCTCGTTATCTCGTGCTCTGCTGTCGAATACGGACTGGAACCTGATTCGGACCTGCCCGATTCCACTGTGGCTCGTCAAGCCTGGCGACGTCGCAGAACACCCGGTGTTCGTCGCGGCAATCGACCCGATGAACCAGCACGACAAGCCCGCTGCTCTGGACGACGAGATTCTGCAGACGAGCAAGTCCATCGTCGACATCGTGCACGGCGAGCTGCATGCATTCCACTGCTATGATCCGCGCATCGCCGTCGCCACGGCAACCGCTAACGCTTATATCCCGGTCTCGCTGCCGTTTGATGAGATCGAGCAGCAGATGCATGACGAGCATGAGGCACGCTTCAGCGAAATCACGCGCTTCCACGGCATCGACGAAGACCATACGCACCTGGTCGCCGGTATGACGCACGAAGAGCTCCCCGAACACGCGAGCAAACTCAACGCGGACGTCGTCGTCATGGGCGCCGTCTCACGCAACCGGTGGAAACGCCTGTTTATCGGCGCCACTGCCGAACGGACGCTCGAGTTCGTGCCGTGTGACATGCTGATCATCAAGCCCGACTGGTTCCATACGCCGGTAGACGTCAGTACGCCGGACGCAGCCTGAGTACGCTCGCCAACATCGAGCATTCCGCCCGGTACGGCGGCGCAATCCATACGGCAGTCGTCGTCGCTGCCACCTGAATGTACGCCTACCTGAAGCTCCTGCACGTGACGCTCGCGATCGTCAGCGTCTCGGGTTTCATGCGGCGCGCCTGGTGGTCGGTCAACGAGTCGCCTCTGCTCAAGACCAGGTTCGCGCGCACAGCCCCTCACGTCGTCGATACGTTCTTTTTGCTGGCCGGCATTGCGATGATCTGGATCGCCTCGTTGCCGGTACTCAGCACCCCGTGGCTGCTGGCCAAGTTCGCGGGCCTGGTGGTCTACGTACTGGTCGGCACCGTCGCGATCAAACGAGGCAAAACCCGGGAGATTCGGCTGATGGCCTCGATTCTGGCGGTTGGTGTGTTCGCCTGGGTGGTCGGGATATCGATACGAAAATCGCCGCTGAGCTGGCTGACGCCGATGGTCGGCTGACCGCCTGGATTAAGGTACGAGGCCGGTCTCGACCGCGTCTCGCGCCGCGTCCAGCAACTCGTCGGTATTGATCGGCTTGCTGAAGAGCTGGCAATTCTCGACCGGCCGGGCGTCAGTAACGACCTTGGACGTGTCGCCGCTGACAATAAAGGCCGGAAGGTCCGAGTCGAAGTGACCGCGAACCAGCTTGATCACCTCGACGCCGGTCGAATTGTCCGCGAGGTGGTAATCCGTGATGACCAGGGCCGGCGGCCGCGTGAGGCCGGATATCACCTCCTCAACCTCCGTCGCCGAGATCGCACGCTCTACGGTGTAGCCTTCAGCCTCGAGCAGCATCGCCCAGGCGTCGGCGACATTCACGTTGTCTTCAACGAGCAGCACGAGACCGGTTGAGCCCATCAGGCTCTCCGTCTGCTCGTCCTCGTCGTCTTCGATGTCCTGATCACCTAACGTCGAGATCTCCAGCGCGAAACTCGAGCCCTTGCCGACGGTCGACTCGACACTGACCCGAATGTCGAGCAGGTCCGCGAGCCTGCGGACGATAGCGAGGCCGAGACCGAAGCCCTCCTTGGTCGCAGTCTTGCTGGATCCCTGGTTGAACTCGAGGAAGATGGACTCGAGCTCGTCCTCTTCGATCCCGACGCCAGTGTCCGTGACTTTCAGCCGGCACACATCGGCGTCGTGGCTACAGGTCAGTCGAACCTCGCCCTCCTCCGTGTAACGGATCGCGTTCGAGACCAGGTTCTGCAGAATCTCGCCCAAAAGACTCACATCACTGCGAATTACCGTCGGGCAGCTCTGGGCGCTGAACTTCAGTCCCTTGTGCTGGGCCTGGCGCCCAAACTCCGCCGCGAGGCGGTCGATCACCTTGGACACCGGAAACTCCTCGATCTCGGGCGCGATGGCGCCGGCGTCCAGGCGGCTGATGTCGAGCAATGAGTTCAACAGGTTGGTCATCGCCGTCAGCGAGTTTTCCTGGCTGTCGATCATGGAAAGCGCCCGCTCATCCTTGACGGTGCGGCGTAGCGCGCCGTTTAAGAGGCTCAGTGCCTGAACGGGCTGGCGCAGGTCATGACTGGCGGCTGCCAGGAAAGCAGTATTCGCTTTGTTCGCTCGTTCCGCCTCCTCCTGTGCGGCGATAATCGCTCTCTCCATCCGGGCGCGCTCGGTGACGTCACGAATCGTGCTCGAAATGAATCGGCCGTTCTCAGACTCAACCGGGCTGAGACTGATCTCGACCGGAAACTCCTCACCGTCCTTTCGTCGTCCCAGCAATGCGAGGCCCTGGCCCATGGGCCGTAATGACGGCGCCTCGAGGTACTTTGCGCGGTGGCGCTCGTGTTGTTCACGGATACGCTCGGGCAGCAGCATCTCGATGGGATTGCCGAGCAGCTCCCTCCGCGAATAGCCGAACATCTGCTCGGTCTGTGAGTTAACGATCGCAATCCGCCCCGAGGAGTCCACGATCACCATGGCATCCGGCGCGGTCTCGAGCAGCGTCCTGAAATAGGACTCAGAACCCATCGGCGCATCGATCTCTCGGACCGTGCTCGCGACCAGCAGGCCATCGGCGCTTTCCACCGGCAACAGGGCGATCTCGGCCCTGAACCGATCTCCGCCCTTACGCTGCGCCAGCAATTCCATGCCGGACAACAACGGCCGGGCATGCGGGTGAGCACCGAAAGCGTCCCGTAACTCGACGTGCTTATTTCGACGGGACTCGGGCATCAGGGTCTCGATCGGTTTGCCAATCATCTCGCCGGGCTCGAACCCGAACAGCAGTTCCGCCTTGCGGTTGGCGTAGATGATCTCACCCTCGGAATTGGAGACCACGGCGGCATCCGGGGCGGCATGCAGCAGCTGCATCGAGACATCGGCAGGCAGTTCGACAGCGGTCATTTACAAGGGATCCAGAGCGATCTTCGAGTATATCGGCAATAAGGCGACATTGCAGACGACAAACGGCCTCAAAGCCCATACGTATCGTCCCTTATATGCCGGGGTATCGATCCGTATAGGGGTGCCGATAAGGCATTGATAGCCTGCGTGCACGATGATCGGCATGGGTCATCGAATTCACGCGGTCCGACCGCACAAAAACAACTTTAACCGGGATAAAGCCTTGCAAAATTCTGCTGAGTACAACGACACCGTTGTTCGCCAGTTCGCGATCATGACGGTCGTCTGGGGCGTCGTCGGCATGCTCGCCGGCGTCTTCATCGCCGCGCAGTTGATCTGGCCCGCATTGAACTTCGACTTGCCATTCCTGACCTACTCACGACTCAGACCGCTGCACACGAACGCGGTGATCTTTGCGTTTGGCGGGTCGGCGTTGTTCGCGACAGCCTATTACGTCGTGCAGCGCACCTGCCACGTCAGGCTGGCCTTCGACAAGCTCGCTTCGTTCACCTTCTGGGGGTGGCAAACGGTCATCCTGCTGGCCGCGATTACTCTGCCTCTGGGCATTACGCAAGGCAAGGAATACGCGGAACTCGAGTGGCCAATCGACCTGCTGATCGCGGTCGTCTGGGTGTCCTTCGCGCTCGTGTTTTTCGGCACGATAGTCAAGCGTCGGATCAAGCACATTTACGTGGCCAACTGGTTCTACGGTGCGTTCATCATCACCGTGGCCATACTGCACATTTTCAACAACCTCGCGTTGCCGGTCACGCTGACCAAGTCCTACCAGATCTACACCGGCGTCGTCGATGGCATGATGCAATGGTGGTACGGACACAACGCCGTCGGGTTCTTCCTGACCGCCGGTTTCCTCGGCATGATGTACTACTTCGTACCGAAGCAGGCCGGCCGCCCGATTTACTCGTATCGCCTGTCGGTCGTTCACTTCTGGTCGCTGATCGCGATCTACATGTGGGCCGGCCCGCACCACCTTCACTACACCTCGCTGCCCGACTGGGCACAGACGCTGGGCATGGTGTTCTCGCTGGTGCTGCTGGCGCCGAGCTGGGGCGGCATGATCAACGGCATCATGACGCTGTCGGGCGCCTGGCATAAGCTGCGCTCAGACCCGATCCTGAAGTTCATGATCGTTGCCCTGTCCTTCTACGGCATGTCGACCTTCGAAGGCCCGATGATGTCGATCAAGACGGTAAATGCGCTGTCGCACTACACCAACTGGACGATCGGCCACGTGCATTCGGGCGCCCTAGGCTGGGTCGCCATGATGACGATCGGCTCCATCTACTGCCTGCTGCCGCGCCTCTACAACCGCGACAGCATGTACTCAACCAAACTCATCGACGTGCACTTCTGGACGTCGACGATCGGCGTCGTCCTGTACGCGGTCTCGATGTGGATCGCGGGCGTTACCGAAGGCCTGATGTGGCGCGCGGTCAATGCCGACGGCACGCTGCAGTACTCGTTCGTTGAATCGCTCAAGGCGGTAGAGCCCTACCACTACCTGCGCCTGCTGGGTGGCCTGATCTTCTTCTCGGGCATGCTCATCATGGCTTACAACGTGTTTAAGACGGTCAGCGACAGGAAACCGGAACCCGTTGCGGTTCTGGACCCGGCGTAACAGGAGAGATCAGCAATGCGCCATGAAGTAATTGAAAAAAGTATGAACCTCATGATCGTGCTGATCGTTGTTGCGATCAGTATCGGCGGCCTCGTCGAGATCATCCCGCTCATGATGAGCTCGGATGCGACGGAGCCTGACGAAGGTATCTCGGTCTATAGCCCGCTGCGGCTTGCCGGTCGGGATGTCTACGTCCGCGAAGGTTGCTACAACTGCCATTCGCAGATGATTCGCCCGTTCCGCAGTGAAACCGAACGCTATGGGCCTTACACGACGGCTGGCGAGACTGTCTACGACCGTCCGTTCCAGTTCGGTTCGAAGCGCACCGGTCCGGACCTCGCGCGCGTTGGCGGCCGCTACTCAGATGACTGGCAGCGCCTGCACCTGATGGACCCGCGCGCACTGGTTCCCGAGTCCAACATGCCAGCGTATCCGTG
>JAAUYH010004424.1_pt1 | contig 20928 bp, 17 predicted proteins | sample 7278061 | NCBI WGS metagenome assembly JAAUYH01 (sample SAMN14350203, study PRJNA611818) | marine sediment metagenome | isolation source: surface marine sediment (0.6m) | place: French Polynesia: Moorea | collected 2018-08 | reverse complement strand
TCAGTCATGAGATCGGAAGCGGGATCGGGGTCGACGACGATCGTCGGCGCCAGATACCTGCGGTCGGGATCGGAATCGCCGCCGAAGACCACGTCCTGGCCGTCGAGCAGCGCAGTCAGTCGGCTGTGATGGCGAGAGTTGACGATGCGACCGAAGTCGGGGCTCGTGGCCGGCTCGGACCCGTAGAACTCTGTCCAGGCTCCGATGATGCTGTCGATCAGTTCATCCCGGGTGGCTTCGGTGGACAGCACGTAGTCGGGAGCGATGCAGGTCTGCCCGGCATTCAGGCCCTTGCCCCAGGCGAGCCGATTGCCGGTCACCTCGATGTCGGCGTCGTCGGCCACGATGGCCGGGGACTTGCCGCCGAGCTCGAGCGTCACCGGGGTGAGGTGCCGGGCGGCCGCCTCCATCACGATCTGACCGACTCTCGTCGAGCCCGTGAAGAAGACGTGGTCGAACCGCTCCTCGAGCAGCGCCGATGCCACCTCGGGGCCGCCGGGAAACACAGCGAACCCGCGCGGGTCGAGATAGCCGGGAAGCTGGTCGGCGATGAGCGTCGACGTGGCCGGTGACAGCTCGGACGGCTTGAGCACGATCGCATTGCCAGCGGCGAAAGCTGCGGCCATGGGCTCGAGCACCAGGTTCACCGGGTAGTTCCAGGGCGAGATGATCAGCGCCACCCCCAGGGGCTCCGGCCGGATGCGAGCCGAACCGGGCTGGGCGATCATCGACACCCGAGCCCGCCGTGGCGACGCCCACTTGCGGAATCGCTTGCGAATGTACCGGGTCTCGCCGATGGCGGCCCCGACGTCGGCTCCCCAGCCCTCTGTCCGGGGCCGGCCCAGGTCGGACTGCATGGCATCGAGGAGGCCCTCGCCATGATCGTCGAGGAACCGCAGGATCCCGTCGAGCTGGGCCTCGCGCCAGTCGAGGGAGCGGGTGGTCCCGTCGGCGGCCGCGGCCCGAAGGCGATCGAGCGCCGGAGCGATCGGGTGCGTGTCGGTTTCGGGAGCCGGTTGCGTTGCGGTCATGGGTTCACGCTACCGCGGCGACCGGGGGCGCTCGCCCGTGGCAGCGAACGGGGCGGCGTCAGGACGATTCGGCGAGGAGCTTGCGGGCGATCACCATCTTCTGGATCTCGTTCGTGCCCTCGCCGATGATCATCAGCGGCGTGTCGCGCAGATAGCGCTCGACCCGGTATTCGGTCGTGAAGCCGTTGCCGCCATGGATCCGGACGGCGTCCATCGCCACCTCGAAGGCGGCCTCGCTGGCGAAGAGCTTGGCCATGCCGGCGTCGAGGTCGATTCGTTCGCCCCGGTCGAACTTGCGGGCGGCGTCGTAGGTGACGAGCCGGGCGGCGTGCACCTTCGTCGCCATCTCGGCCAGCTTGAAGCCGATGGCCTGGTGCTGGGCGATGGGCTTGCCGAAGGTCTCCCGTTCCTTGGCATAGGCCAGGGCGTCGTCGAGGGCGGCCTGAGCGACTCCGACGGCGCGGGCGGCGATGTTGATCCGGCCGAGCTCGAGAGCGCTCAACGCATAGCCGAGGCCGTGGCCGATGCCCTCATCGCCTCCGAGGATCGCCGAGTGCGGCACCCGGTGGTCGACGTAGCTCATCTCGACCGTCTCGAGGCCCCGGTAGCCGAGCTTGTCGATCTTTCTGCTCGCCGTGATGCCCTCGAACCGCTCGCCCGGCTCCTTCTCCACTAGGAAGCAGGTGATCTCGCTCGCGCCGGTCTTGGCCATCAACATGACGAGGCTGGCCCTCACGCCGTTCGTCACCCACATCTTCGTGCCGTTGATGATCCACTCATCGCCGTCGCGCTCGGCTCGGCACCGCATCGATCGGGTGTCGCTGCCGGCGTCGGGCTCGGACAGGGAGAAGGCAGCTCGGAACGAGCCGTCGACCATGCGGGGGAGCAGCGACTGCTTCTGATCATCCGTGCCGAAGCGGGAGATCATCGTGGCCGCGATCTTGTGGGTGTTCACGATGCCGGCGAGCGACATCCAGCCGCGAGAGAGCTCCTCGATGATCCGGGCGTAGGTGGTGGCGTCGAGGCCCAGACCGCCATAGGCCGGATCGATGGTGGCTCCGAACAGACCGAACTCGCACATCTGGTCGAACATGACCTGGGGGAACTCGTCGGCGTGCTCGAAGTCGTCCGCCGACCCGATCACGTCGCGGTCGACCCACGTGCGCACGGCGGCGACGATCTCGTCGGCGACCTGTTGGTCTCGGCCGGAGCTACTCATGGCGACCTCCTCCTCGGGCCGTGGTACAGCCCTCGCTCGCGAGCGACTCTACGCCGCACGACGCCGACCCCGGTCGCTACGGTGAGGACTCATGACCGACCCTGTCCTCGTCGACCGGCGTGACGGCTATGCCATCGTCACCCTCAACGACCCCGATCGCCGCAACGTGTTCACCCTCGCCATGAGCGCCCTGGTCCAGGAGACCTTCGACGAGCTCGAGGCCGACGACACGATCAACGCCGTCATCATCACCGGGGCCGGCAAGGGATTCTGCTCCGGTGGGCACCTCGACGAGCTGCTCGAGAACCCCGGGCCCGAGGGCATGCGCCGAATCTACGCCGGCTTCGTGCGCATCGCCGAGAGTCGACTGGCCACGATCGCCGCCGTGAACGGGGCGGCCGTCGGCGCGGGCATGAACGCCCTGCTCGTCTGCGACGTCGTAGTCGCCGCCGAGTCGGCCCGCTTCGACTCCCGGTTCCTCCAGATCGGCCTCGGCCCCGGCGGGGGCCACACCTGGCGGCTCCGCAACAACATCGGCCTGCAGGCGACCAAGGCCATGGTGCTGCTGGGCGAGGTACTCGACGGGCCCCGGGCCGCCGAGGTCGGCTTGGCCTGGAAGTGCGTGCCCGACGACGAGCTGCTGCCCGCAGCCGAGGAGCTGGCCGCCCAATCGGCCCGGGCCCCCCGGGAACTGCTGATGCGGACCAAGGACACGATCCACCGCACGCTCGCCATCTCTGACAGCGACGCCGCCATCGACAACGAGCTCGACACCCAGGTGTGGTCGATGAGTCAGCCCGCATTCGTCGACATGGTCACCTCGCTCAAAGCGAGAATCTCCGACAAGGCCTGACGTGGCCGGCGCCGGACTCGACTTCACCTTCACGCCCGAGCTGACCGCCCTCCGGGAGCGGGCCCGCCAAGTGGCGCGGCAGGGTGTAGTGGACCACGGCCTCCACAACGACAGCTGGATCAACGGTTTCAGCAAGGAGTTCTCGGCGACGATCGCCGCCGAAGGCTGGGTGGGGATGACATGGCCGGTCGAATACGGCGGCTATGGCCGCCCCAACATCGAACGGATCGTCGTGGCCGAGGAGCTGATCGGCGCCGGGGCCCCGATCGCGGCCAGCTGGTTCGCCGACCGCCAGTTCGGGCCGTCGCTGTACACCTACGGCACGCCCGCCCAGCAGGCCCAGTACCTACCCGACATGCTCTCGGGGAAGTCGACGTGGTGTATCGGCATGAGCGAGCCCGAGGCCGGCAGCGACCTGGCCAACCTCAAGACGTCGGCGGTGCGCGACGGCGATGTCTTCGTCGTCAACGGCCAGAAGATCTGGACATCGGGTGCTGCGCTGGCGGACTACTGCTACCTCATCTGTCGGACCGACTCGACCGGACGCCCCCACGAGGGCGTGAGCGAGCTGATCGTGCCGATGGACAGCCCCGGCATCGAGGTACGCACGATCCGCGACATGGTCGACAACACCCACTTCTGCGAGATCTTCTTCACCGACGTGGCCGTGCCGGTCGAGAATCTCGTGGGCACCGAGGGCGGTGCCTTCAAGCAGACGATGACCCAGCTCGAACACGAGCGGGGAGGTATCGACCGGCTCGTGTCGAACAAGCCTCTCTACGACCACGCCCGATCGGTGGCCGACACGTCCGATCCGCTGATTCGTGACCAGCTGGCTCGCCTCGAGGAGGGCTATCACGTGGGCCGGTTGCTCGTGTACCGCGAGGCGCTGCGCCAGGCCCCGAAGGGTTTCAGCGCGGCCACCAAGGTCTTCTGCACAGAACACGAGGTGCGGGTGGCCGACTTTGCGGCGCGGGTGCTCGGGCCCCGAGCCACCCTCGACGGTCAGCTCAGCCGACAGATCGTCTACAGCCCCTCGTACCGACTCGCCGGGGGAACGAGCGAGGTGATGCGCAACATCCTCGGCGAGCGCGTGCTGGGTCTGCCCCGGGAACCGCGGGTCTGACACCTATACCGGTACTCTCCACGCTGTGGTGAAGGCGCCGCTGATCGATCGGATCGACCACACCGATCGGAACCTGCTCGTGTGGATGCAAAACGAGGACGAGCCGGTGTCGGCTTCCTGGATCTGGGTGCGCGACCACAGCCGTGACGAGAGTGCCTTCGACCTCGACACGGCGCAACGCAAGGTCGACACGTTCTCGATCAGCGAGGAGCTGAGAGCCGAGCACATCGAGCTCGTCGACGACACGATCATCGTCGACTGGTGCGACGACACACCGTCGTCGCACCTGCCCGCCGCTGTCCTCGTGGAGGCGCTTGGCCTCGAGACCGGGGCCCGAGCGCTGTGGAACCACAGCGGCGAGGTGGGGGTCGAGTCCGTCCCCTACGAGGCGGTGGTGGAGTCGGCCGAAGGCTTGACCGCCTGGCTGGGCGACATCGAACGGTTCGGTCTGGCCATTGCATCAGGGGTTCCGACGGGGCGCGAGCAAGCGCGGGCCCTGGCCGAGAGGGTGGGCTACATCCGCCGGACCGTGTTCGGCGACCTGTGGACTCTGTCGACCGAGGTGACGGCTCACGCCGACTCGGCCTACGGGCAGGCCACGCTCGAACCCCACACCGACGGCACCTACAGCCACGACGCTCCGGGGCTGCAGCAGTTCGTCTGCCAGGAGCGAACCGGAGAGGGAGGCGAATCCGTGGTGGTCGACGGCTTCGCTGCCGCCGAGGCCCTCCGAAAGGAGCAACCGGAGGCCTTCGAGATCCTGGCCGATGTGGCTGTGCCCGCTCACTACATGGAAGAGGGTGTTCACCTGAGGGCCCGCCGACCGACGATTCGGGTCGACCCCCGAGGTCGGCTGGAACAGATCAGCTTCAACAACTACGACCGGTCACCGTTCGTGCTGCCCCTCGACCGCCAGAACGACTGGTACGAGGCGTACGCCGCGCTACATCGGCTGATCACCGATCGCGATCGGTGGTGGGCGAGGCGGCTCGAGCCGGGCGATGCCCTGATCGTCGACAACTGGCGCTGCCTGCACGGCCGGCTCGGCTTCACCGGCACCCGGGTCTTCGAGGGCTGCTACCTCAACCACGAAGACCTGGAGAGCGCACTGCGCGTCGCTCGCTAGTGCCGATCCGCTCCTAGGGGGTTGGGTAGGGCCCGCCGGAGCTCGTGGTAGGACGAGAAGCCGAGGGCCCGTTCGACCGTTTCGGCCCAGGCCCGGTCGAGCTCGGCGACGAGGTCCGGGCCCGGCTCCATCGACGAGGCGGTCGGGTTGACCTTGGCGGCCGGGTCGCCCGGAGGCAGCCCCATCACCGGATCGCGGAACCGTCGCAAAAGCTGTTCCTCGAACTTGGTCCCGTGGGCCGTCATCGTGGCTCGGGAGCAATTCTCGATGACACGACCCATCGACTCGGGGTCGAGTTTGATGCCGAGGAAGTCCGCCACGATCCCGGGTACCCGATCGGGGAGCTGTGTCATGTCCTCGTAGGCGAGCACCAGCACGTCGCTGTCTCCGACTCGAGGCCACCAGTCGACGAAGTGGTGCCAGTGGCGACCGGCTTCCGAGCCCTGCAGGTACATGCCGCGGGCGAACTCCTCGAGCGAGATGGAGTCGGGTTCGAAGAACCAGCCCTCGAAGAAGCGATGGAACGACGGAAGAACCGTCCTGGGGTCGCGAAACACGGTGATGTAGCGGCCGCCCCGAGGTATCTGCGACCACGACAAGTGGCTCTTGAAGGCCCGGGGCTCCCACGGCTGATCTGCGTCGGGGTCGATGTCCATGTCGAGAGCGCTCTCGACCCAGGGGACCACGACGCTGATCTCGTCGAAGTCCATCGAGCCCTCCGTGCGCAACTGATGTACGACCTGCTGCATCCAGGTCGTGCCGCTCTTCGTGTAGGTGCAGATGAACACGTCGCTCGGCCGGACGGCCATCTGATCGATTGCGGCCATCGCCTCGGCGGACCTGAATCGCGACAGGCGGGCCGTCATGTCCTCGATGGTCGTCGGGCGGCTCACGTCGGCGAAGCTACTGGCTGCCGCTCGGATCCCGTCAGTCGTCGGCGAGGCTGGGCTCGGTCAGATCGGCCACGATGGCCGAGACCGACCGCGACGCCACGATGGGATCGGTGAGACCGCTCACCCAAACGAGCGTGCGCCGGCCAGGGCCGCGCCCTTCGGTGAGTGGTTCGACCGCCGTGACGGCGTCGGATCGCACGTGTTTGTTGTAGCCGAGGCTGACGAGTCGTCCTGATTGAACTCTCATGGTCCTCGACCGTACCCAGCGGCTCTGACAATGGGAATGGCGACGGCGTCAGCCTCGCACCCGCTGGGCTCTCACCACCGGCCACGGGCTCGGCCAGTCTCCGTGGGGAACCCAGATGAGCGTGGGCTCGGCCCACTCGAGCGACTCGGCAAGAGTCGCCCCGAGCTCGGCCGGGGAGTCGGCCCGAACCGCCCTGACGTCGAAGGCCCCGGCCAGCGCGACCAGGTCGGGGCTGTGGAGGTCGGTGGCGTGGACACGGCCGCCGTACGACTCCTTCTGGAGCAGGCGCACGTTGCCGTAGCCACGATTGTCGAAGACGACCGTCGTGGTGGGGATCGAGTAGTAGGCGGCCGTGGCGAGCTCCATGCCGGTGAACCCGAAGCCTCCGTCTCCCATGACGGCAACCACCGGGGTGTCGGGGTTGGCGACCTTGGCGCCGAGGGCCGTGGGCAGCGCCCAGCCGAGCGTTCCCATGTACGACGGGTACAGGTAGGTCTTGGGCCGGCGCACCTCGTAGTGAGCGCGGCTGACGTAACCGACCTGGGTCAGATCGCTGATCAGGATCCCGTCGTCGGGGAGCACGTTGCGAATGGCGTCGAGGTAGTCGAGTTGGGGGCGAAGCGGATCGAGGGCCTCGGTCTGGCGGGCCTGCGCCTCGGCGATGGCGTCGCCCAGGTCGACGGTCGGGGCACCGATCCGGTCGAGTCGCTCGAGCAGATGGGGCAGAGCGTCCTCGGCCCGGGCCGAGATGTGGACATCGGGCCGGCCGGTCCGACCGGGAGCCTCGGCGTCGGGGTCGATCCAGATCTGGGTCAGGTTCTCGTCGACTCCCCATTCGGTCATGGGGGTCAGCATGCGCGAGCCCACTCCGACCACGACGTCGACGGCGGGCCACAGATCCTGACCGACGAAGGTCGACACGGCGAGGGGGTGGCGCCCGTCGACGACGCCCCGCCCGCTCCGATGGGCCACCACCGGGGCGCCGACTCGCTCGGCCAGTCGCGTCACGAGGTCGCCCGAGTTCTGGGCGCCGGCCCCGACGACGAGCATGGGACGCGAGGCGCCGGCAATACGGTCGGCGGCCGCCTCGACCGCGGCCGGGACGACGGCCGGATGTTCGGGAACTTGGGGTGCCGCGACCTCGCCGGTCCACTCGGCCGCCATCACGTCGGGCGGCAGCTCGAGCAGCACGGGGCGGGGGTCGGCTCTCGTGGCGTCGGCGAAGCTGGCGGCGACGAGGCTCGGGATGTCATTGGCCTCGAGCGCTCGTAGCTGCGACCGGGTTATGGGGGCGACCATCGAAGGCTGCCCCGGTATCTCGTGCAGCAGCCCCGTGCCCCGATCGATCTCGTGCGACGGCACCTGGCCGCACAGTGTGACGACGGGAGCGCACAGGGCCCATGCCGTCGCCAGACCCGAAGCCGCGTTCAGGAGCCCGGGACCGGGAACGACGGCGAGCACGCCGACCCGATCGGACGTGGCCGCGTAACCGAGCGCCATGTAGGCCGCGCCCTGCTCGTGGCGGGCCGTGTAGGCGGTGATCGGGCGACCCTCGTCGTAGAGGGCGTTGTAGAACGGGTCGAGCTGGAGGCCGGGGACCCCGAAGAGGTCGGTGACCCCGTGGGCGACGAGCGACCTGATGACGGCCTGGCCCCCGGTGATCATCGGCTCAGCACATCCTTGGCGATGATCGTCTTCATGATCTCCGAGGTGCCTCCGTAGATACGGGTGACCCGGGCGTCGGCCCAGGCCTTCGAGATCGGGTACTCCGATGTGTAGCCGTACCCGCCGAACAACTGCAGGCACCGGTCGGTGACCCGTCCCTGCAGCTCGGTCGCCCACAGCTTGGCCTGAGCAGCCTTGGCCGCTGTCAGCGTGCCGGCATTGAGCTCGAGGATGCACTGGTCGATGAACGGCTTGGTCACGTCGACCTCCGTGGCCAGCTCGGCGAGCTCGAACTTCGTGTTCTGGAAGCCGGCCAGTGGCGTCCCGAAGGCCGTGCGTTGCTTGACGTAGTCGACCGTCCAGTCGAGGGCGGCCTGGGCCGCTGCAAGGCCGTAGATGGCGATCGACAGCCGTTCCTGGGCCAGGTTGAAGGTGAGGTACTCGAAGGCCCGACCTTCGTCGCCGAGCAGGTTGGCGGCCGGGACCCGCACGTCGCTGAAGAACAGCTCGGCCGTGTCCTGACTGTGCTGGCCGACCTTGTCGATGTTCTGGCCTCGCTCGAAACCGGGCATGTCGCGCTCGAGCACGAGCAGGCTCATGCCATCGTGGCCGCCTTCGGGCTTGGTGCGACAGACCGTGATGATCAGATCGCTGTTGATGCCGTTGGTGATGAAGGTCTTGCTGCCGTTGACCACGTACTCGTCGCCGTCGCGCACGGCGTTCGTGGCGATGCCGGCCAGGTCGGAGCCAGTGCCGGGCTCGGTCATGGCGATGGCGGTGACGAGCTCGCCCGAGGCGATGCCCGGCAGCCAACGCCGCGCCTGCTCGTCGGTGCAGTACTCGACGAAGTAGGGGGTCGTGATGTCGTTGTGCAGCGACAGTCCGAGGCCCGCCCCGCCGGTGGCCTGGTAGGCGAGCTCCTCGTTGATGACGGCGTTGAACCGGAAGTCGTTCGTTCCGCCCCCGCCCAGGTGCTCGTCGACCGATAGGCCGACGAAGCCGTGCTTGCCGGCCTCGACGAACAACTGGCGGTCCATGATGCCGTCTCGCTCCCACGTGTCGAGATGGGGAGCCATCTCGGCGGTGACGAAGCTGCGGAAGCTCTGCCGGAACAGCTCGTGGGACTCGTCGTAGATCGTCGTCATGGCCCGAAAGTACCGCGCGGCCACCGGGGCGACCCCCTCGAAGGCCGGTCCTCAGGTGTCGGGCGTCTCGAGCAGGGTCACCACATCGTCGACTGTCGCCGCCCGACCTTTGAGCGGGGCCAGCCGCCGGTAGACCTCGGCCGCGGCTTCGTGGAACCCTTCGGGCAGGCCGACATCGGCGAAGGTGGCGGCGATCTCACGCATCTCGCCCTCGAAGCGCCATGCCTTCGCTCCCACGCCGGCGGCGACCATGGGTACACGGTCGATCAGGTCGGGCTGGCTGATCGCCCATTCGGCCATCAGGGGCTCGGTCAGCCCATCTGCAGCGGCGAGCGCCACCACGTCCATCAAGAGCGCCGACGATCCCTTGGTCCAGGCCGCGTAGGCCATCTTGAGAGCGGACGCCGCGCCGGGTTCCGGGCCCACGGCCCGCACGTCGAGATCCGAATCGGCCCAGAGCTCGGCCATTGCGGCAACGTCGTCATCCGCCCCGCTCAGGTACAGGCGCGCCAGCCCGGCAGTGGTGGGCGGGGGGCCGATCACCCCTCCGTCCACGAAGCGGTCGAAGCGCTCACCAATACTGCGGGCCCGGTCGGGGGAGATGGCGTTGGCGTCGAGGTAGATGCCGTCGAACCCAGCGGTCGCGACCGCCTCGGCTACGTCGGTTGCTGCGGCCGGTGGGCAGATCGACACGACGGCGTCGACTCGGTCGACCAGCTCGTCCAGCGAGCCGACCGCAGTCAGGGCCGCCGACTCGGCCCGATCGTGTGTCTCCGGGGATCGATCGGCATCGACCCACAGCCGTTCCGGCGCCCGGCAGGTCCGGGCGAGCTCGGCGCCCATGGCGCCCGGGTGCAGGAAACCGATGCTGCCTATCTTCATCACGGCGCCAGTGTGGCATGCTCCGCCCCTGTCCGGGTTGGGAGCCGCCGAACTGCATTCGTAGGGTGACGTCGTCGTCGACCCCAGGAGAACTCGTATGCCCCGACTCGATCTGTCCGGAAGCTCGGCCCTCGTCACCGGGGGAGCATCGGGCATCGGCGAGGCCTGCGCCCGCCAGCTTGCCGATGCCGGCGCTCACGTGTTGATCGCCGATCTCAACGAGGAGCGGGGCTCGCAGGTGGCATCGGAGACCGGCGGCATATTCGCCAAGACCGACGTCACGAGCGAAGCCGACGGCCTCGCCGCGGTTGCGGCCGCGTCGGAGATGGGGCCGCTGCGCTCGGTCGTGAACAGCGCCGGTATCGGCTGGGCCGCCCGCACGGTCGATCGCAACGGTGAGCCGTTCGACATGGGTGCCTTCCAGATGGTGGTCAACATCAACCTCGTCGGCACCTTCAACATCATGCGGCTGGGGGCGGCGGCCATGGCCCGCACCGAACCGATGAACGCGGACGGAGCTCGCGGCGCCATCGTCAACATGGCTTCGGTCGCGGCCTTCGACGGCCAGATCGGCCAGCTCGCCTACAGCGCCTCGAAGGGTGGCGTCGTCGGCATGACGCTGCCCGCAGCCCGCGATCTGTCGGCCATCGGCGTCCGGGTCAACACGATCGCCCCCGGCCTCATCGACACCCCCATCTACGGCCAGGGTCCCGAGTCCGATGCCTTCAAGGCGACGCTCGGCGAGTCGGTGCTCTTCCCGAAGCGCCTCGGTACCAGCGAGGAGCTGGCCTTCATGGTGATGGAGTGCCTGACCAATCCGTACGTGAACGGCGAGACGATCCGCCTCGACGCCGGCGTGCGTCTGCCCCCGAAGTAGGGACCGATGACCGACACAGATGCCGCCGTACTGACCGAGCGCCGGGGCCGGGTCCTCGTCGTCACCCTCAACCGGCCCGGCGCCATGAATGCGATCAACGGGGCGCTCTCGCACGGCGTGGTCGACGCCATGTCCGAGCTCGACTCCGACGGCGATCTGACCGCGGCCGTGCTGACCGGCACCGGCCGTGGGTTCTGCGCCGGTATGGATCTCAAAGCCTTCGCCGCCGGCGAGGACATGGGGCCGCTGCTCGGCTGGATGAAGAGCGGATCGCAGAAACCGGTGATCGCCGCCATCGAGGGGCTGGCCCTGGCCGGAGGCCTGGAGCTGGCGCTCACCTGCGACCTGATCGTCGCGTCGGAGGGCTCCAAGCTCGGCATCCCCGAGGCGTCCGTCGGTTTGTTCGCCGCCGGCGGCGGCTTGCTGCGGCTGCCGAGCCGGGTCGGCTTCGGCAAGGCCATGGAGCTGGCCCTCACCGGGGACCCGATCACCGCCGAGGAGGCGGCCGGCTACGGCATGGTGGCAAGGGTCGTCGCGCCGGGCGAGGCCCTCGACGCGGCGCTCGAGCTCGCCGAGCGGATCGCCCGCAACGCGCCGCTGTCGGTCGCGGCCTCGAAGCAGCTCATCTGGCAGGCAGTGCGCGGGTCGGCGGACGAATTCTGGGCGGCTCAGAAGGACCACGCCAAGGTGGTGTTCGGATCGAACGATGCCCAGGAGGGGCCCCGGGCCTTCGCCGAGAAGCGCCCGCCCGAATGGACCGGTACCTGACGCCGGTAACGTGACGCTACGCAGACAGTGAGGAGCCAGCAGTGATCGAAGCAGTGATCGTCGACGCCGTACGAACGCCCGGCGGCAAGCGCAACGGCAAGCTGAAGGACTGGCATCCGGCCGAGCTCGGGGCCCACGTGCTCAAGGCGCTGCAGGAGCGCAACGACCTCGATCCCGAAATGGTGGACGACGTCGTCACCGGCTGCGTGATGCAGGTCGGCCAGCAATCGCTCAACATCGGTCGCAACGCGGTTCTCACCGCCGGCTGGCCGGAGTCGGTGCCGGCGACCACCGTCGACCGCCAGTGCGGCTCGAGCCAGCAGGCCGTGCACTTCGCCGCCCAGGGCGTGATGGCCGGCGCCTACGACGTCGTGATCGCTCTCGGTATCGAGTCGATGACGAACGTGCCCATGGGGGCGAGCGTCGTAGAGGGGAAGATGGGCTTCCCGTTCCCCCAGCCGATGATGGACCGCTACGAGGACACCGGCCTGCCCCCGCAAGGCATCGGAGCCGACATGATCGCCGACGAGTTCGACCTGAGCCGCGAGGACCTCGACGCCTTCGCCGCCCAGAGTCAGCAGCGGGCCGCCCAGGCCACCGCCGAGGGTCGCTTCGAGAACGAGATCGTGCCGATTCAAGTCGACGTCGACGGTGAGACCCAGATCATGACGGTCGACGAGGGCATCCGCCCGGACACGACGGCCGAGACCCTGGCCAACCTCAAGCCCGCCTTCCAGGAGGACGGGCGCATCACCGCCGGCAACTCGTCGCAGATCACCGATGGCGCATCGGCTCTGCTCATCATGAGCCGGGAGAAGGCCGATGAGCTCGGCCTCAAGCCTCGAGCCCGATTCCACGCATTTGCCCTGGCCGGCACCGACCCGGTCACCATGTTGAAGGGTCCCATTCCGGTCACCGAGAAGATCCTCGACAAGACCGGAATGTCGATCGACGAAATCGACCTGTTCGAGATCAACGAGGCCTTCGCTTCCGTGGTGCTGGCCTGGCAGAAGGCAACCGGCGCCGACCTCGACAAGGTCAACGTGAATGGCGGTGCCATCGCTCTCGGGCACCCGCTGGGGGCATCGGGGGCCCGGCTGATGACCACCCTCGTGAACGAGCTCGAACGAACCGACGGCCGCTGGGGTTACCAGGCCATGTGCGAAGGCGGCGGACTCGCCAACGGCACCCTCATCGAGCGCGTCGCCTACTAGGCCGGGCCCGAGGTGGCCATCGACTTCAGCTTCGAGCCCGAGCTCCTCGAGCTCCGGGACCGCATCCGCACGTTCGTCGACGAGGTCATCACCCCGGTCGGCGACCGCATCGACGACGAGGGCATCGAGGGTCGCGAGCGGATTTACCTGCTGATCGACCTGCGCAAGCAGGCCCACGCCGCCGGCCTGTGGCTGCCGCACATGCCCCCCGAGTGGGGCGGGATGGGTCTGGGCCATGTCGAGATGGCGATGGTGCAGGCCGAGGCGGCCAAGTCGTACTACGGGCCGTGGGTGTTCAACTGCCAGGCCCCCGACGAGGGCAACATGCACACCCTGCTGCACTGGGGGACCGACGAGCAGAAGGACAAGTACCTGAAACCGCTCTGCCAGGGTACGCACTGGTCGTGTTTCGCCATGACCGAGCCCGAGGTGGCCGGCTCCGACCCCACGCTCATCCGCACGAGCGCTTACCAGGATGGCGACGAGTGGGTCATCAACGGCCACAAGTGGTTCATCAGCAATGCCCACCGGGCCAACTTCGCCATCCTCATCGCCCGCACCGAAGAGAACCCCGACATCCCTCAGGCCGCCAACAGCGCCTTCATCATCGACCTGCCGGCCGAGGGCTGGACAGAGGTGCGCGAGATCGAGACGATGCACGGCAGCACCGGCCACAGTGAGATCCTGATCGAGGACTTGCGGGTGCACGACGACCAGATGCTCGGTGGCCGAGGCCAGGGCCACCTGCTCGGTCAGTACCGGCTGGGTCCGGCCCGACTGGCCCACTGCATGCGGTGGATCGCTCAGGCCGAGACCGCACTCGACATGATGATCGACCGGTCACTCGACCGGTACAGCCACGGATCGATCCTGGCCGAGAAGCAGGGCATCCAGTGGTTGATCGCCGACTCGACCATGGAGCTCTACCAGGCCAAGCTCATGGTGCTGCACGCCGCCCACAAGATCGACGAGGGCCAGGACTTCAAGGGCGAGGTGTCGATGGCCAAGCACTTCGTCGCCAACATGCTCGGCCGCGTCATCGATCGCTCGATCCAGGTCCACGGCGCCCTCGGCTACTCGACCGACACGCCCTTGGCCCACATGTATCAACACGCCCGCTGGGCCCGGTTCGCCGACGGCGCCGACGAGATCCACCAGATGCGCATCGCCCAACGCACCATCGCCGCCTACAAGAACGACGGCTCCACCCGCCGAGCGACGGGAAACCTGCCCATCTGACTATCGCCGCAATCGCAGCTTCGTCGCTTCGCTCCTCTGGCTGCTCTGCGGTTGCCTGGCGGCAGGTCCGTTCGACCGGCCGAGCCGGATCGAACTACCCGCCGTGTCGTCCCTCGCTCCTGGGGTTGCTCCTCGACCTCGCGCCTGCTGCGCCGGAGGCGCACTTCCGTCGCTCGTGCCTCGCTCCTGGCTTCAGCTGGCCAGTAGGTCGAGGGTCAGGGCGGCGGTCCAGGAGAACTCATCCGCGCCGCGGGCCTGGCCGGTGATGACGTTGTAGTACTCGGCGCAACCACCGGCCTGGACCAAGTCCAGAACGCCGGTCCTCAGCTCCGAGGCGAGCTGCCCGTCACCGCCGGCACCGAGCCCTTGGATCAGCAACCACATGATGTTCACCCACGCCGGACCCCTCCAGTAGCGGTCGGCCTCGAAGGCGGCGTGCGACACCGGTACCGTCGGCACGATCAGGCCGCCGACATCGGGCGGCGAGGTGGCGAACTCGCTGATCAGTGTCTCGATCAGATCACGGCGGTGTTCGGTGGCGTCTCCCAACAGGAGCGGCATGAGACCGCCGGCGATGCGGAGCGGGACCTGGTCGCCGCTGGTGCGATCGATGTCGACGTGAATGGCCAGATCGTCGTTCCACATCTCGGCGTCGATGGCGGCAGCGAGTCCGAGCGCCCGGCCCCTCAGCTCGTCGGCGCCGGGTGCTCCGATCTCGTCGGCGATATGGGCGAGCTCCAGGTCGGCGTGGGCGGTCAGGGCGTTGAACAGCACGTCGCAGAGCCGGAAGGACAGTGCGGTCGGGTCGGCGGGCTGGTACTCGACCCGGCGCAGCTCGTCCAACAGGTAGACGTACCGGTCGTAGTGGTCGGCGGTGGGCCGCTCGGCGGAGTCGGTAGCCGTCGTGTCGACGCGGCGGTAGACGGGCAGTTCATCGGGATCCGGGTCGATGCGCCTCAGAGCCGAGTCCCACACCGGACTGTTGTCCATGCCCGACTCCCACGGATGCCAGATCTCGATGAGGGGTGATCCGATCGCCCGCTCTCGGTGGAGGTAGTCGTGCCATGCCCACAGCGTTTCGAACGTCTCGGAGAGGAACCGGCCCCGCCTCTCGGGATCGAGAGCAGCGGCCACCCGCCGGACGGCGAAGGCATGGACGGGTGGTTGGCACATTCCCGAGGTCAGAAGGCCCGAGGGCATCTCCTCGATCGACGCTGTACCCCAGAGCTCTGCCGAAGGGAAGTACCCAGAGGCCAGCTGGTCGAAGACCATGTGCGGGATCATCCCCGTGCTCCACTGGGCATCGAACAGGGTTCCGAGCTCGACTACGGCCCGGTCGACCTGGCCGGATTGTGCGTTGCCGATGGCGATGAAGGCCGAGTCCCAGCTCCACTGGTGGGGATAGAGATGGCCCGATGGTTTGGTGGATGCTCCGAGCCAATTGGCGTCGAGGACGCGGCCGGCGGACTCGGCCAATCCGGTCATGATCCAGCGAGCGCCTGGACGACGTAGTCGAAGATGCGTCGCTTGACGCGAAGGTCGTTCAGACGAGCCCCGAGCTCGGCGATCTCCGGGTCGGCCTCGTCGGGGATGCTCACCTCGGCGTCCGTCGCCGCTCGGCGACGGTTGAGCTCGAAGGACAGCCGCAGCTCGAGCAGCTCCCGCTCGACCACGTACTGCTGATGGGTCTGAATCCACCGATCCGGGCCGGTGGCACCGCCGAGGCGGTCGATCACCGCCTCGAGGTCGACCTCGAGCTCGGAGATGCGTCGGCCCAACGCTTCGAGCTCGTTCGGGTCGGGCCGGGAGCGGCTCCGTCCCCCTCGGTCCGTCAAGGGAGTCAGAACCGAAACTCGACCGGGATCGGGCGCCCAGCCCGCCGGAATCTGCAAGTCCACCGCAGTGGTCACGATCTCCTTCGGGCGAAGCGACTCGATCGAACCGAGGTCGACGCCCCGGAGCGACAGGCGGGAAAGCGGTGCCGGCAGTTCGACCGGCTCGATCGAGGGATTGAAGATCCTGATCGAAGCGTGGCCGTCCGACTGGAATAGCGCCGTCGCAGGTACGGGAGTGTCGAACACCGCCCATTCCGTCGGCGCCGTGTGGCCCTCCGGGTCGCCCCTGTCGACCTCGGCCACGATCGGCGGGTTGTGGAAACCCTCGCTCAACGCCGCCAGCTGATCGTTGGGGCAAGGGCCGTCGACGGGGGCGTAGCCGAGGTGATGGTTCACGATCCTCTCGGACCGGGCGCCGGGAACGTACATGGCGGGGCCGGCGTCGCCGCTGCGGAGCGTGAGATCCGTGAGCGCCAGCCACTCGACCGATCGGCGCAGGGTGATGGCGATCACACCGTCGACACGGGATCGGTACGAGCGGATGCCCTGGGCGAGAACCACGCCGGCTCGTTCGCCGCTACTCATGGCCACTACATCGTGGAAGGGGAACTCGGTGACCCGTCCGGTCTCCCGCTGGCCCATGAGGATCGATGCGAGCTCGGGGTCGACGGTGGGGCCCAAGAGGTCGTCGTCGTCGTGGTGTCGTTCCACCACGTCGAACGGCATTCCGGCGCGGACGGTGGGGGCGGCGATTCCGGTCGAGAACTCGGCGTCGACCCGGAATCTGGAGCCGGTCGAGTCGAGCTCGATGGTGAGACCGATGATCGGCCCATCGCCCAAGTGAGCAACGAGAGTGGCAGTGACGTCGATCGATTCGCCCGTGAAGCCGAGATTCCAGCGGACTCTGGTATCGATGTCGGTCTCGTCGACATGGGTGACGGCACCGATGAGCTCGAGCTCACCGAGAACAGAGCCCGGTTCACTCGAGTAGGTGTCGCCATCGTCGGCCCGAACCAGCAGCCGTAGCAGTGGTTGGCCGTCGACCCGGAGACCCGACTCGTCGATGACGGCGCTGTAGTGATCGTTCGTCCACTCGATCCGTTCGACTGTTCGGTCTATGGACCGGACCGGATGCGCCTCGGCGACGGGGCTGACGCCGATGCCCTGCGTGTCGACCCTCATGGCTCGGGTCGCCGTGCGAACGATGGCCGAGTTCGGTAGCGGATTCGTCGAGAGGGCGTACCGGCCGGACGCAAACCCGCCCAGGATCGAGCTGGCGAGAATCTGCTGACGTGTGTCGGCCCAGTCGATGATGCGCCGGTAGCTGCGTTCCATACGTTCGTGAACCTGGTCGATGCTCACCCCGCACAGGCAGTCGTGTACCCCGTTCTGGAGAAGCTCCCGAGCGATCGACTCGTATGTCGCGGAGTCGTAGGTCACTCCGAAGACCGCCGCCAGTGTGGCCAGCGGCTCGACTCTACGGAAGAGCGCCCGCTCGGCATCGCTGTGCAAGACCTTGAGGTAGGTGCGCGCCGACAGGGACCCGGGGAAGGTCGCCCCGTACTTTCCCGACAGGAGCTCGCCGGAGATCGTCGGGGCTCCGTTGAGGAAGGGGCGAATTGCGTCGGCGTAGCGCCTCGGCGAAGAGGCCTCGATGGTGATCCGGTCGGGGAGGTCCAGGCCTTCGTAGAACCGAATCGGATCCTCGGGCTCGGTGTCGAGGTCGTAACCGTCGAACAGTGGGATCGGTATCTCGCCGTAGGAGCCGGACAGCTTGTCGACCTCGGCGACCAGCCGGTCGACAGCGATCTCGGCCGTCTTGGTGACGCCGTACAGGTTCCGATACCCGCCGAACAGGTCAATCGTGGCGACGCGGCTGCCGTCGGCGCCCTCCCACGAGAACAGCGGTGTCATCGCTGGCACCCCGCGCCATACGAAGGCGGTGTCGATGCCGGCGAGAGCGAGCATCTGGGGCGCTTGGGAGATGTGGCCGAAGGTGTCGACCAACCAGGCCACGTCGGGTGCGCCTCCGAGCGACGCGGCGTCGTCCAGGCCATGTCGGAGGTTCCGCAGGTGCAGCTCGCCCGAGACCATTCGCCAGTCGGGCTGGCTGTACAGCGGGCCGACGACCAGGTTGCCCTTGCCCACCAGCCTCTGCACGGCGTCGAGGTAGTCGGGGCGACCCGACAGCAGGTCCTCGATGACGAGCGACTGCCCGTCGATCAGGAATTCGTACTCGGGGTTGTCGCCGGTCAAAGCGACGAGCGAGTCGATCAGGTCGGGGACCCAGGCCGTCGTGTATTCGTGGGTCAGGAACCACTCCCGGTCCCAATGTGTGTGGTTGATGATGTGGGCGGTCGTCATGTCGCCCTCACCTGGGCGCGGGCCCGGTCGACTCCCGGACCATGAGCCTCGGGGTGACCAGTCGTTCCCGACCCGAGTTCGAGCTGGAGTCGGCGAGCTCCAGTAGCTCGTCGACCAACATGACGCCGACGTCGACGGCCGAGTGGTGCAGCGTGGTGAGCCCCGGACGGACCAGGCCGGCGGCGGCGATGTCGTCGAAGCCGACCACACTCAGTCGGTCGGGAACGGCGACCCCTAGCGTGGCGGCGGCCCGCAGAGCTCCGAGCGCCAACAGGTCGTTGACGGCCACGATCGCCGAGGGCGGAGCGGGGCCGGTGAGCAGCTCCGTGACGGCGGCGAAACCGTCATCCTCGTGGAACCCGGCCACGACCACGCTCGAGTCGTCGAGGTCGGCGGTCGCGATGGCATCGGAGAACGACGCCATTCGGCGCGCCGAGATGGCGTAGCGGAGCGGCTCGACCAGACAGGCGATGCGGCGGTGGCCGAGCTCGACCAAGTGAGTGACGGCCGGCTCGAGTGCATCGGGAACGACATCGACGACAGAGTGGCCCGTGTCGTTCGTCGGACGGCCGAAGGTAACGAACGGCACTTCGCGGCCGGCGAGGAAGTCGACCCGGGGATCGTCGACGAGTGTGCGCAGGAGTATGAAGCCGTCGACGCGCCGATGCCGCACGGCGTCCTCGTAGTGCGTCACCGGATCGGTGCCCGGTCGGGGCGTGGACAAGTGCAGCTGGAGACCATGCTGGGCCGCGGCCGCGACCATCGACGTCAGCAGGTCGCCGAAGAACGGGTCCGAGAACCGCAGACTGTCGCTGTCGAGGATGATCCCGATCGCGCCGATGCGGTGGGCGGGATCCCGGAGCCGGCGGGCGTGAAGGTTCGGAACGTAGCCCAGCTCAGACGCGATGCGGTGGGCCAGCTCTCTCGTTGCCGAGGAGACGTCGTCGTGACCGTTGAGGGCCCGCGAGACCTGGGTCACCGAGAGGTTCGCTTCTCGAGCGACATCCTTCAGGGTGGGTGGGTTCATGCCGGCTGCAGGGCCTGAAGGACGTCCTGGGAGTCCGGGTCGATCCAGCGGATCTGCTCGGGTGGGAACTGAACCCAGAGCGTGTCGTCGTGGTCCACGGCGAAGGTGGGGTGGGTGGAGACCTTCATGCGGTCACCGCCGATGTCGACTGTGAGCAGGTTCTGCGAACCGAGCGGTTCCACCACGTGCACGGTCGCCTGCAGAGTTCCCTCGGCGGGGGCATCCAGCGCCACCATGTTCTCGGCCCGGATTCCGAGCGTGACGTGTCGCCCGTCGAACGAGGCAACCTTCGAAGCGACTTCGGGGGCGGGGCGCAACTCGTTTCCGCCGATCGTCACCGTGACTTCCTCGCCGTCGACCCGCACGATGCCGTCGAGGAAGTTCATGGGTGGGTTGCCGATGAAGCCACCGACGAACTTGTTGGATGGGTGGCGGTAGACGGTGGAGGGATCGTCGACCTGCTGGATGATGCCGTCCTTCATCACGGCGATGCGGTCTCCCATCGACATGGCCTCGATCTGGTCGTGGGTGACGTAGATGGTGGTGGCGCCCACCTCGCGGAGCAGACGCTTGAGCTCGGCCCGCATCTCGAGGCGCAGCAGGGCATCGAGGTTCGAGAGGGGCTCGTCCATGAGCAGCACCTCCGCCTTCATGGCGAGGGCCCGCGCCACTGCGACGCGCTGACGCTGGCCGCCGCTCATCTCGCTGGGGCGGCGGTCGAGGAGCTCCTCGATGTGCAGCATCTCGGCCGCTTCGTCGACGTTTCGCCGGGCCTCCTCGGCGGGGACCTTGTTCATCTTGAGACCGAAGGCGATGTTGTCGCGCACCGTCATGTGGGGAAAGATCGCGTAGCTCTGGAACACCATCGAGAGCTTGCGCTCGCCGGGGCGCAGGTAGGTGACGTCTCGACCGCCGATCGTGATCTTCCCGGCGTCGGCCATACCGAGACCAGCGACGGTGCGCAAAAGCGTGGTCTTGCCGCAGCCGCTCGGACCGAGCAGGACCAGGAACTCCTGGTCCTCGACCACGAGGTTGGCGCGGTTGACGGCGACGAACTCGTCGAACACCTTGCTGACGTTCTCGATGCGGATCTCAGCCATCGAATCCCCCTGGGCGTTGCGGTGCGGTCGTCATTTGGACATCTGACCCCACATGTTGAACAGGTACCTGCGGATGAAGAACATGAATACGAGCGAGGGCACCATCAAGAAGAAGCCGCCGGCGAACTGGTAGGCCTCGGACGATTGGCGCAACTGGTTGAGCAGGAGCGCGGGCAGGGTGCGGTTGTCGAGGGTGAGGATGGTGGCGGCGAAAACCTCGTTCCACGACAGGACGAAAGTGAACACCGACGACGCGGCAATGCCGGGCAGCACGAGCGGCAGCACTATGTGGCGGAAGGACTGCAGGGGGGACGCTC
>JAAUYH010001826.1_pt1 | contig 20939 bp, 14 predicted proteins | sample 7278061 | NCBI WGS metagenome assembly JAAUYH01 (sample SAMN14350203, study PRJNA611818) | marine sediment metagenome | isolation source: surface marine sediment (0.6m) | place: French Polynesia: Moorea | collected 2018-08 | reverse complement strand
CCATGGCCTGGCGCAGAGCCTCCTGGCCAATGCCGAGCACATCCGGTACCTGCAGCGCGACGATGCCCAGGGCAAGCCCGGCCAACGCCGGCCTGATCGGCACCGGCCAGTTCAGTTTGCTCGATATCGCGCCGGCGAACCGGATGGCGTGCATGTAGACCGTCGCCAGCAGGGCGCCGGTGATGCCGATGACGATGAAAACCAGGTACTCCCAGGCGCCGGCCACGACCTTTTCTTCGATTCGAAACAGCGGTTCCCGTTGAAGAATGATATGCGCCATCACGTAGGCCAGGGTGGAAGCAACCGCGATAGGCGCAAACGCCCGCAGGGAGTAGTGGCGCAGGATGACTTCCCGGGCAAACACCAGGCCGGCGATGGGTGCATGGAATGCGGCCGAGATGGCCGCCGCGGCGCCGCAGGCGAGGCTGATCCTGCCCAGGGAACGGTCCATTCGGGTCCAGCGTCGGATCCAGGACCCCAGGGAGGCACCCATGTGGACCAGGGGGCCGTACTGGCCCACCGAGGCGCCGGCGCCGAGGGACAAACACGCAGCAACGGCAGACAGGAGGCCGCTCTTGACCGGCATCGCCGCGTCCTGGCTTTGCGCGGTGCGGATGGCGTCCGGCGGTCCTTGGAAACGACTGCCGGGCATGAGCAAGCTCAGCAGGCCGACTACCAGGCCTCCAGCCGTGGGAACCCCGATGGTCATGGCCACCAGCCATGTGCGGTCAGTGGCAGCAGCGCGGCTTTGTTGAGAGATCAGGAAGAGGTCGTTCAGCCAGAGCACGGCTTCGACGAAGCCCACCGCAATCGTGCCGACCACGCCGCCGATGACGAGGCCGAGCAGGGTCAGGACCGTGATGCGTCTGATCATAGGATACGACGCATCGTAACAACTCGCGGCGGCGGAAGGCGACTAGGGGCTTTCCCGGCCAAACCGGGAAAGCGGAGATCAAATCCCAACCCTTGGGGGGAGGCGGCCTGCCTCCCCTCACAAAGGCGCTACTCGAAACCCGATCCGAACAGGATGTCGTTGCGTAGCTCCAGGGCTCCGATGTCGCACTGCCCCTGGCCGTCGTTATTGCCATCCTGGTCCCGGGTCACGCCCCGGGCGTCAGCCTCGGGGCAGCCGTCGGCAATGGCGTCCACCACGAGGCTGGTCACCTCGGGCCGAATGGTGGGCAGGCCGCCGCCGTTGTCCGCGGCCGGGAACAGCAGGGCGTCCTGGGTGACCTGGTCCGATGGCAGCAGGCTGATGCCGCAGCCCGTGACGTCGCCGAACAGGTTGTTGCCGCCAGATATCAAGGTGCCGCCGTCCTGGGTGGTGCAGTTGGGCGGTGCGCTGTCGCCGTTACGGACGAAGCCCCGGTTGCCGGCCAGGATGGAGTTGCTGAGGGTGACCTGGGTAGAGGTGCCGAAGACATTCAGCGCGCCACCGTCACCGACGTAACAGCAGCCGCCGTTGTTGCCGACGATGGTCAGGTTTTGCAGGGTGTGGGTGCCACCGGCGAAGGTGAAAGCGCTGCCCGAGTTGGCGGTGGCGGTCACATTGACGAGGGTGCCGGTGCTGTCACCTAACACCATGATGCCGCCGCCGTCCAGGGCGCTGTTGCCGTCGAAAGTGCTGTCGCGAATGTCGAAAGTGCTGGTGCCGAACTGCAGGCCGCCGCCGAAGGAGACGTCCTTGCGGCCGTTACTGAACCGTACGCCACGGGCCACGAAGTCAGCAGACGGCACGTTGACGCCACCGCTGAGCCCCACGTCTTCCAGTCGCAGGGTGTGGCCGGACTCCACGACGAACACGTCGGCGAATCCTTGCGCAGCGATCATCAGGGTGTTGTCCGGGCCGTTACCCAGGATCGCCACGGAATCGCGCACCAGAAGCACGTCGTCGTTCAGGTTGAAGCTGCCGGAACCCACGGCAATGGTCTGGGTGCCGGCGGTGGCGTTGGCCTCTTCCAGCGCTGCGCGCAGGGTGCAGACGCTGTCTTCGCTGGCGCAGATGCCGTCGCCGGGATTGATGTCGGGCTTGTCCAGCAGCGCATCGCCCGCGGCGCCCACGGTGTAGTCGGCCGGGCGCACGATGGGTGTGATGACGGCCGCCTGATTGGCGGGGGAGGGATCATCCTCCACCAGCGTGGCGCTGGCCTCGGTTCGGAGCTGCTCACCCAGGCCTACGTCCAGGGGCACCTGGGCGGTGATCTCCAGTGAAAAGCTGGCGCCTACCGCAAGGTCCCCGGCGTCGCAGCTCACGCTGTAGCGGTCGCGCTGGCAGCCCGCACCGTTGACGCTGATGGAGGTCTCGTCGAATTGTCCGGCCAGGGCCAGATCCAGCTGGACGTCGCTGGCGGACTGGCCGCTGCCGGCGTCGGGCGTCTGGTTGGTCACCGCCACGTCATAGCTGAACAGCTGGCCCGGCAGCACGGTGTCGTTGGAGGGCGTCATGGTCACCATCAGGTCTGGCGCCGCCAGCACGTCCACGGTGGCCTGGACACAGTCCTGCAGAGACTCGGGGGTTGTTGACTTGTTGCCGTCCATATCCACGTCGATCTGGTCCTCGATGCAGACTTCCAGGGTGCGCACGCCCGGCGCCGTGTAGATGTGGTCGGCCGTGATGCGGCCGATGCCCCGGTCCCCCTGGTCCAGGGTGGCGCCGGTGGTGTTGCCATCGGCGTCCCGGGGCGATTCAAACTCCGAGTTACCGTCGCCCCAGTTGATAAACAGCCGGTGGTTTTCGCCGACGTCAGGGTCGGTGAAGTCATGACGCAGATTGTAGGTGAAGCCCACACCCACGGTGACGTCATCCAGGGCGGACACTACCGGCGGGTCGTTGACGTTGAGCACGGTGATGGACACCGATTCCGGCGCGGATTCTTCGAAGCTGTCGAAGGCGGCAAATGCGAAGCTGTCTTCACCCACGTAGTTTGGGTCCGACAGGTAACGGGCCTCGTCGCCTACAATCATCACTGTGCCGTGCTCAGGCGGCGTGATCAGGTTGAAGGTCAGGGTGTCCAGGGGATCCAGTTCACTGCCGTCCAGGAACACGGGCGTTTCCACGTCCTCGATCACCACCGCCGAGATGCCGGGAGTCGCCACCGGCGGGCGGAAGTTACGGGCTACTTCGACTTCCACCGTGGCCGGCGCCGAACGAATGGGCAGGCCGGTGTCGGGGTGACGGACGCCGTCGCTGACGCTGAAGTCAAAGCGATCGATGCAGTCCGAACTGAGCGGGCAGGCGAAGCTGTTGTCGGACTGATACACCAGTTCGGCGTAGTCCGGCCCCACCTCGGTAAATGGCGTCAGCAGGGACACGTGCACCAGGTTGGTCGCTGGATCCACGATATAAAAGTGATCCGAGTTGACCGACACGTCCTGGGGGTTGCCGAAGTCGCCCAGCACGAAACAGCTGCCGTCGCAGGCCGACTCGGCCTCACCCGCGAAAAAGCCTTCCGGGGTGAAGCGCTGGATGCGGGCATTGCTCACGTCTGCTACGTACAGGTTGTCCTGGGGGTCGATGTCGATCCCACCAGCGCCGCGAAACTGGCCCGGGCGGCAACCGAAGTTGCCCAGGTTGCTGAAGGTGAGTCCGCAGAAGTCCTTTTCTTCCTGGGTGATGGCATCGTCGATCAGACAGATGGCATCGGTACAGGAGTAACCGATGCTGCGTCGGTTGGCCACGTCACACACTGCCGCATCACCCGGTGCCTGGTCGATATCGCAGCGCCCCATCCAGCCCACCAGGGAGCCGGGATAGGGCTTGCCGTCCACGCCAATGGTCGACGGCGAGTACTTGTAGATCCGGTTGTTGCGGGACGCATAGATGAATCCCTCGGAGTCCATAGCCAGTGCTCCCGGAGTGAAGCTGCTGGCGCCACCGGTGACGTCGTCGCTCAGGTAGTCAATGAACAGCGTCAGGGTGCTGTTGGGGTTGTCGAGATCTCCTTTTTCCAGCGCGTAGATGCGGGCATCCTGGTCCATGACGTACAGAACGCCGTTGGGGTCCAGTACGGCACTGCGCGCCTCACGGATTTCACAGAAATTGTTGGTGCCGAAGTTGCCGCACAGCCCGGTCTCCCGATCCCGCATGTTGGTCAGCCGGTAAGTGGGGAGGGCGTCCAGGTCAAAGTCGTAGATACGGATGGTCGAGGCGCCGCTGCTGGCCACCGAAGTGACGTAAATCAGCTGGTTGGCCTGGTCAAAAATGATGTCCTCGTAGTTGGAGCCGGCGGTATCCCGGCTGTTCAGCAGCGCGCCGGTGTCGTCGAAGATGGCGATTCGCTGTTGCCGCTGAAACGACCCGCTGGGAGAGGGAATCGTACTGCACTTGATCGATCCTCGATCGACAACAAAGGTCGTGCCATCATCGGCCACGGTGATGAACCTGGGCTCCACTGGAAACTCAAGTTCGAACCGCTTGTCGCCGGGACCGTTGCCGTCATTGCAGGTGGCCAGCAGTTCCGCATCACCCGGCGTTTCCCGCTCCAGCCGGTAGTCCTCGACAAAATAAGGGTACAGCGGCGCCACGAAAAAGCCGTTCTGGGGATACTGCTCGATGTAAAAGGTCAGGGGATCGCTGTCCGCGTCACTGCCGTTCAGGCGGATGGTGGTGGGCTCAAAGGAAATCGCATCCTGGCCACCGGCCCCGGTCTGGGCCACGGCGCTGGGATCGGAGTTGCTGCTCTTGATATTGACGATCTGCACCGCGCTGGCTGAATTGCCCGAGGCGTCGGTGGCGGTCCAGGTGACCTCATGCAGACCCAGGCCCAGGGGCAGGGCGGCATCGTTGGTGATGGCCGGGTCCAGGTCGACAAAATCAAACACCAGGGGCTGGCCCAGCTCGGTGACCTGTCCGGTGGTGATCTCAACGATGTCCGGCGGCGGCACGATGGCCGGCGGCCGGATGTCCACCACTTCCACCTGCATGGTGGCAAAGGTTTCATTGGGATCGTCGTCCAGGTTGGGGCCGGGATCCCGGGCCCGCCAGGTGATATTGAAGGTGTTGTCCTGGGCGGTGGTGCTCACGGGCCAGAAGCTGCGCAGAGCCTCGGAGGGGTACAGGGCGCTGAAGGTGGTCGGCCGGTCGCAGGCGTCGGATACGTCGTACATCTGGCTCAGGATGCGCTCGTAGTTGCGCTGGGAGACGCCGCCGGGCTCGTCGGCTTCGATCTGCACCTGGATCACGTCGCCCACCAGGTTGGTGGTGATGCGGGTTCGATCCTGCGGGATGGGATCGACCGTGGGCGGCACCTCGTCAAATACCGTGACGCGCTGGTAACGATCCTGGAAGTTGTCAAAGCGGACGCCGCCCAGGTTGGCGCCCAGTCCGATCACACCAGCGTTTTGAATGAGCCGCAGAAGAAGAGTGACGAGGCCAGGCACCTTGGGCGAGGCGGGAACGCCGGGTATGGCCGGAGAAACCAGGTCCAGGATGCCGACCTTGACCGTGGCCCGCCAGCGCACCGTGTTGATGCCAACAGGAAACTCCAGGGTCCGGTTTTTGACGTAGGGACAGGCGTACTCCGGGCCTTCGCCGTTGAGCTGGCTGGTGGCCACGGTGCCGTCCACGCGGCACTCCTCGTAGATTTCATCGGTGGCGCCGGGCACCAGCAGATCCGTGAACAGTCTCAGGCTCAGGTTTTCGGCTGTGGGCGCCGAAGCCGTGTTGTAGGCGGCGGTGATTTCCAGCGAGGTGTTGTGATGGAACATGTCCGGCTGGCCCAGCTCCCCCCAGTCCGCCTCGGGCTGGATGGAGAAGCCCAGGGAGTTGGCGTACCCGTATTGCATGGTTTCCACTTCCAGCGGTTCCGTGCACTGGCCGGCGGGGACCCGGGCGGTCAGGTCCTGGGGCTGCTCCAGCGCCGGGGGACAGAACTTCAGAGCCAGGTTGGCGGCATAGCCAATCTTGTTGGCCGTGGTGATCGTGACCGGATCGAACGCCAGCAGCCCGGTGTAAAAGGCCGCGTTATAGACGATGCCCAGGGGAATCTGGCAGAGCAGGGCGCCCACGTTGGGGTCCAGCGTTCCCTTGTCCGCGGTGAAGCTGACCTGGGTGATGTATTCCGGATCGTCCTGGGTGCGGCCGTGGATTTCCTTGAGCTCAATGCGGTTGAAAGCCACCGGTGAGCGAATGGCCATGCGGCCGTGTTTGATGGGGGTAGTGTCGGGTAGCGAGTACCCGGAAGGCGCGAAGCGCTGGGTGCCCAGCAGGTATTGTTCGAAGTACCAGCGCAGCTCAAAGACCGACTCGCCGCCCGGGTCATCCAGCTCCAGGGCAAAGTCACTGAGGGTTTCGGTGAATTCCAGTTCCAGGCGGTCGGTATTGGCCAGCCGGACCCGGCCCTGGTGCAGCTTCAGCGCGGCCAGGGAGGCGGCCTTGATGCGGGGCAGGTCAGCGCTCTGCTTGCTCCCCTGTTCGGTGGCTTCCGCCAAATTCAGGGTCACTGGTACTGGGGTGCCCGATTTGGCCACCGGTTCGGTTACCGGTTCCCACACCGCTGACGCGACGCCCAGTCCCGTCAACCACAACAGCCATCCCAAGCCGATCCTACGCATGTGCCCACCTCCATTTGTCGATGTAACGATAATGGATTCCGTGCGGGCTCATGTGAATGCACGCTGGTTGCAGTGTTTTGCACTGTGGATGAATCAGCCTGTAAGTGGCTGATTTTCCGAGATACGCGCCGCTGCCCGGCCCGGGTGGCGGCGCGGGAATTGGCGATTCAGCGAGGCGTCAGCTTCAGCAGCCGGCCCTGGCTGGTGCGTCGTTCGTCTTCCAGGGCCCAGATGGCGCCGTCAGGTCCTTCGGTCAGGCTGCGGATGCGCGCGCCCATGTTGTAGCGCTCCACTTCCCGGGCGCTGTCGCCGTCCAGTTCGATGCGAATAATGGCCCCGGAGCCGAGTCCGGCGGCGAAGGCGTCACCCTTCCACGCTGCGAACACGTCGCCCTTGTAGATCATCAGGTCGCCTGGCGAGATGGCCGGCACCCAGGAGGTGGCCGGGGCGATAAATTCAGGGCGGGTGCTGTGATCGGGGATCTCCCGGCCGTCGTAGTGATCGCCGTCGGAGACGATGGGGTAGCCGTAGTTGCCGGCCCGTACGATGCGGTTGATCTCGTCGCCATGGGCCGGGCCCATCTCGTTGCTCCAGATGTTGCCCTCCAGGTCCATATCGATGCCCAGCGGGTTGCGGTGACCCAGCGACCAGATTTCGCCGTAAACCGCCTCGTCGTCCACGAACGGATCGGTTTCCAGGTAATTCACGAAGGGATTGTCCTCGGGAATCGAGCCGTCGTCGTGCAGGCGCAGGATTTTGCCCACGTTGCTCTGCATGTCCTGGGACGGTGTGAACTTCTGGCGGTCGCCGGAGGTGATCCACAGATAACCGTCGTTGTCGAACAGCAGCCGATGGCCGTAGTGGCCGCGGCCCAGCATCTTGGGATACTGGCGCCAGATCACTTCCACGTCCGACAGCCGGCCGCCCCGGGGGCTGATGGCCAGGGTGCCCCGGGCCACGGCCGCGCCGCGGGTGTTGTTGGGGCCGGCTTCCACGTAGCTCAGGTAGATCAGGTTGTTCTCGGCAAAATTCGGGTGCAGGGCCACGTCACCCAGGCCACCCTGGCCGCCATAATCCACGTCCGGTACCCCGCGCACGCCGGTCTGGCGGCCATCCTGGGAAACGATGCGAACGCTGCCTTTCTTTTCAGTGACCAGCATTCGGCCGTCCGGCAGGAAGGCCAGGGCCCAGGGCTCGTCGAAGGAGGTGATGGGTTCAACCTGGAACGGCAGATCATCCTGGGCGCTTGCGCCCCAGGTCAGGACCAGGCTCAGGAGTACGAATACGGTTCTTTTCATGGTTGTCTATCCGTTGTCAGGAAAACCGGCAGGATTGTCCGCCATGGATTGTCAGGATTTGGTGATCGAATCCCGGCGAGCCGCAATTTTACCCGAACTCCCGGGGGCGGCCGGCAGTGTCAAAAGGCCTGCTCGCGGGGGGGATGGCGTCAGGTCTGGGCCAGGGCCCGCTGCACCTGCTCCTCCAGGTGCTGCATGGGCAGGATGTCAGAACCCTTGTTGAGTACGAATTCCAGGAATCGCTCAGCGATCAGGGACAGCCGCTTGGTCCGGGGGTATGCCACGTACCAGTCCGACAGGATGGGAAAGTCCTTTACTCGAAGCTGCACCAGTTCGTGGCCCACGGTGTCGGCCAGCACGTAGGCTGACAGCACCGTGACGCCCATGTTCTCCACCACCGCGTGCTTGATGGCCTCGTTGCTCTCGATGGTCATGGTTTTTCCCAGCTTGTAACCATGGGCGTCCAGGTGGCGGCGAATGGCGTTGCAGGTGCCGGAGCCTTCCTCCCGCATAAGGAATTTTTCATCCGCCAGGTCGCTCCACCGCAGACCCTTGCGGCCGGCCAGGTGGTGACGGCTGGAGGCAATCACCGCCAGCGGGTTGGGGAGGAACTGGAACGACTCGATGTCCAGGTCCTCGGGCAGGTCGTTGAAGATGTACAGGTCGTCCAGGTTCTTGCTCAGACGCTGAATGATTTCGGACCGGTTGCCCACGTGAAACGACAGGTCGATTCCGGAATGCTCCCGGCAGAAAGGCCCCAGTATCCGCGGCAGGAAGTACTTGGCCGTAGTGACCACCGAGATGGCCAGACGTCCCGATGACAATCCCTTCAGGTTGTTGATGGAATCATCCAGCCTGCGCAACGAGGCAAAGATCTCCCAGCCAGTCTCTGCGACCTCGCGGCCCGCCTCGGTCAGGTAGAGCTTTTTGCCGATCACCTCGTGCAGCGGCAGGCCGACGGCATCAGCGAGTTTGCGCACCTGCAGCGAAACTGCCGGATGGCTGAGGTGCAGCACTTCCGCGGCGCGGCTCATGCTGCCGAGTTCAGCCACGCTGAGGAAAATCTCCAGCTGGCGCAGGGTGCCCAGCTGGGTTAACAGTCGGGATTCCATAGTTTTACGATTATAAAACATATATTTCAAATCTTTTAATTTTTATTTCTCTATTTACCCATCTAAGATTTCCCCATCAACGCATTACCCAGGAGTGAACACATGCGCCCCCACGTTGAACTTGTTGACGAAAACGATCTGCTCTGGCACCTGGCCGAGCTTCCCCACGGACAGGGAGAGGCACGCCAGAAAAACCTGAGTTACGACGAAGAAAACGGTGCAGCATCCCTGCAGGTGGAGTTCGTGACTGACTGGTCACGGCCCGCCGGGCTGCATGCGGCCCAGACCGAGTGGTATGTCCTGTCCGGTCAGATCCAGATCGGCGAACAGCAGCTTGGCGAAGGCGGCTACTGGTGCGCCCCCCGCGGTGTACAGGTTCCTGCCGTGTCGGCCACCGCAGGCACTCGCATATTGCTGTTTCGTGAGTACGGCGACTGGTCCTTTACCCCCGCCGACGTTGTCGTGGCGGACTCCCGGTTGGTGGTCAAGGACGTCAACGCCATGGAATGGTTCGACGTGGAAGATCCGGAAAACGGCAGCCCCATGGATTTCGAGCGCGGTGGCACGCCGGTGCCTGGCCTGTTCATCAAGCTTCTGTGGCGCGACCCGGAAACGGGCTTTTATACCCGCCTGATCAAGGCCAAGCCGGGCTGGCGTGAGCACCCGCTGGCCCATCACCCGGTGTTCGAGGAAGCCTATTGCCTGGACGGCGAATTCGATTACAACTACGGATTGATGACCCCGGGCCAGTACTTCTTCCGCCCTGCCGGAGTGCGGCATGGTGATTTCACCGCCGGTGAGAAAGACGGCTGCACCTGGATCCTGCGCTGTGACGGCGACCTGGTGGATTGGTATACCGAGAACGCCAGCGTGGAAATGAAAGGCGACCCGGTGAACTGGGGTGAAGAATTCCCGGGTTCGGAGCCGCCGGTCCACATCCAGCCGGTGCGTTCCCGCTCCATCGGCCCGTGGAAGAACCCGACCTACCAGTAATGGGCAGGCGCATTCCGGGTACCAACGACCATGACTGACGCACTGGGGTGGCGCGCCAAGTTCGGCGTGCTGGGACCGTCCACCAACACCATCGTACAGCCGGAATTCGACGACATGCGGGTTCCGGGCGTGACCAACCACTACAGCCGCATCGTGATCCAGAACGCCAGCGCTATTTCGGACGAGACCTTCATGGCCGGCACCCTGGAAATCAACGAGCACGTCATGGAGGCGGTTCACGGGGTGCTGACCTGTGCGCCGGACTACCTGGTCATGGGGATGTCGGCAGTGACGTTTTATGGCGGTGCCGAGGGTGCCAGGGACTGGAAAAAGCGCATCGTGGACGGGGCCGGTATCGGAATCTCCATTGGATCAGAATCCATGGCCGCCGCCTGCCAGGCCATTGGCGGCATTTCCAGGGTTGCCTTGCTGTCGCCGTACTTTCCGGTGGCCAACCGTGAGGTGATCCGCTACCTGTCAGATCACGGGATCGAGACCGTGCGCGATGAGTGCCTGCGTTGTCCAAGCTGGACGGCCATAGCGGAGGTACCGGAAGAGCGGATCCGGCAGGTTGTGGCTGAGATAGACGGTGACGACGTGGACGCGGTTCTCCAGGTCGGCACCAACCTGTGCATGCTGGAACTGGCGGGCCGCCTGGAGCAGGAACTCGGCAAGCCGGTGATCGCCATCAACGCGGCGACCTACTGGCATGCACTGCGCGAGAACGGCATCTCAGACCAGCTTGACGGCTTTGGGCAGCTGCTGGCCCGCCATTGACCGCAGTCTGCAAACTCCGGGTTCCGCCTGGCCGTATGGCGACGGGCGTCGTATTCGGGACGCCCATCGTGGACTCAACTCCGATCTTTGAGGCTCAGCCCGCCTTGGGCGCGTAAGCGCTGCACCAGCCCTTGGCGTTGACCTTTTTGCCAATAAAGATCGAGCACCCCGCCCAGGCGTCGTCGGCGCCACCCTGGTACAGCACGCAGTTGACGCAGGCCTGCCCCGGCTGAAACTGGGGGTACCTGGCCGTGTCGACGTTAGCCGCGTCATGGACATAGCCCAGCGCGGTAGCCTGGGTGTCCTGTTCGCTCAGTTCCACCAGGTCCCCGGCAGGTGCCTGGGCGGTCGGTTCGGGAGCGGGTTCAGCGGCAGGCTGCGGGGCCGGCTCGGCCTGGGCTGAGGGTTGCGGCTCGGCGGCCGGTGTTGCCTCTGGTTCAGGCGCTGCGGCGGCCGGGGCGTCCTTATCACCCGAGCAGCCGGCAACACCGGCCACGGTCAGCAGGGAGACGCTGCCTCCAACCAGGGACAGGAATCGACGACGGTCGGTGAGACGGGAGTTTTTGGTATTCATGATCAATCCTCTCGGTGGAGCGTGGAGGATAGTATGCGCACCTGAGCGTTTCGTGAAGACGGCTCAGCGCGGGTCAGCCTCGAAACCGTTCTTGAATAGGGGTGATTCCTGTGCAGGCTGCAGGACCAGGGGCGTCAGAATTCCTGGCTGGACCGCACACCCCGGGTGTCAGTCTGCTGCGCAGAGGCGGTAGACTAGGTCATTTTTGCGGACACGCACCTTGCTGAAAATAGCCGCAGTTTCCTCATCGCGGGCCGATTACAGCCACCTCTACTGGCCTCTCAAAAAGATGGAAGAGCATCCGGGGCTGGATCCCGAGGTCATCCTGTTTGGCGCCCACCTGTCGCCGCGTTATGGCCAGACCCGGGACCTGGTCGGCAGGGACGGGTTCCGGCTGCGGGCAAGCCTGGAATCACTGATCAGTTCCGACACCGACGTGGGCATGGCCAAAACCATTGGCACGGCCACCCTGGCCTTTGCCGACGAGCTGGCCAGGGATCGCCCCGACCTGCTGCTGATCATTGCCGATCGTTACGAGATGCTGGCGCCGGCCAGTGTGGCGCTGTCGTTGCGAATTCCCATGGCACATATCGAAGGCGGCGAAATTTCTGAAGGCGCCATCGACGACGCCGTCCGCAATGCCCTGACCAAGCTGGCCCATGTTCACCTGACACCCCATGAACCAGCGCGGCAACGGGTACTGGCCATGGGCGAGGAGCCGTGGCGGGTGCATACGGTCGGCGCGCCATCCCTGGACCACTTGCGCCACAGCCCGTTGAAGGATGAGGCTGTGCTGCGACGCGAGCTGGGCCTTGGCGGGACGGGAACATTGATCGTGGTGGCGTACCATCCCGTCACCCTGGCCGAAGATACCACCCGTGAGTGCCAGGCGCTGTTTGCCGCGCTGGACCAGCTTGAAGGCACTATTGCTTTCTGTTTTCCCAACGCTGACGCCGGCAGCCAGTACATCATTGGCCTGGCAGAGCAATTCTGCATCAGGTCCGAACACCGCCGGATCTTTGTCAACCTGCCGGCGCCGGACTATTTCAGCCTGCTGCGATGCGCGGACCTGATGCTGGGTAATTCATCGTCCGGCATCATGGAAACGCCGTCGCTCAAACTGCCGACAGTGAACGTCGGCTGGCGCCAGCAGGGCAGGCTGTGCGCGGGCAACATCATCTCCGTGGAGGCCGACACAGCGGAGATCCTGGATGCCGCCCGGCGAGCGCTGGAGCCCGACTTTGCAAGGTCACTGGATAACCTGGAGAACCCCTACGGCGGCGGGGACTCCGGTGAACGAATCTGCCAGGTCCTGGCCGACCTGCCGGACCGGGAAACGCTGCTGGCCAAACGCAGCCTGCCGTGAGGATTCCCCTGGCCAGGCCGGATATCACCCGCACCGAGGTTGACGCGGTCCTCAAGGTGTTGTCCCAGGACGTGTTAAGCCGGGGGCCGGTGCTGCAGCGGTTTGAGCAGTGCGTTGCCCGCCGCCTGGGGGTAGGCCACGCAGTGGGCTTGTCTTCCGGAACCGCGGCACTGCACCTGTCCATGGTGGCAGTGGGTGTAGAGCCGGGCGACGAAGTGATTACGGTCCCGTTTACGGTGCCGGCCACGGTTAATGCCATCCTGGCCAGCGGCGCCAGGCCGGTCCTGGTCGACGTCGAGGCACAAACCCGGGGCATGGATCCGGAGCGGCTGGAACAGGCCATTACCCCGGCAACCCGGGCCGTGGTGGTGGTACATGCCTTCGGCCAGCCTGCGGCCATGGCGCGGATCGAGCGGATCTGTCGATCCCGGGACCTGGTGCTGGTGGAGGATGCCTGTGAGGGGCTGGGCAGCAGTCACCAGGGCCGCGCTCTCGGCAGCATTGGCCGTACCGGCTGCTTCGGGTTTTACCCCAACAAGCAGATCACCACCGGTGAAGGCGGCATCCTGGTGACCAGCGATTCGGACCTGGCGGAACGGGTGCGCCGGCTGGCCAATCACGGTCGCAGCATGGACGGCGCCTGGCTGGATCAGCAGGAAGTGGGCTGGAACTACCGGATGTCCGAGGTCCAGGCGGCGTTGGGGGTCAGCCAGATGCAGCGACTGGACGGTATTCTCGAGGCACGGCGCCAGGTGGCGGCGTGGTACGCGGAACTCTGGCCGGAGAGCGTCCCGCTGAAGCTGCCGGCCTACTGGCCGGATCCGGAGATCGCCTGGTTTGCGCTGGTTGCTCAACTGGCTGATCCCGCTGACCGGGATGGCCTGATTGCCTGTCTGGCTGATCGGGGAATCCAGTGCGGCCGCTATTTCGCCCCCATGCATCGTCAGCCGGCCATGGCGCGATTCGGCTGGAAGCACGACGACTTTCCGGTGTGCAACCAGCTGGCCGACAGCGCCTTGGCGTTGCCGTTTTTCACCACCATGACCCGGGCCCAGGTGGCCGAGGTCTGCCGTGCGCTGGCCGACTGGCGGGCCGCCAACCCCGTTTGACTGAGACGTCAGTTCGTTTCGAGCCTGGGGGAGATGGCCATCCACACCAGACACCCCGTAACGCAGCCGGCGCCGGCCAGAAGGGCGCCGGTAACGTCCATGTAGCGCCCGATCACCACGGTCTGGGAAGCCTCCACCGCCAGGCCCACGGCCAGGCCAAACCCGGCTCCGGCCATGGCCCGGACGTGCCACCGCGGTGAGGCGTCGAAGCTCAACAGCAGCTGCCCCAGCAGCGCGCCCAGGGGAAGATACAGGGCCACATCCCGCACGATGTCCAGCGCGGACGCCAGCGAGCGGGCCGAGAAGTGCAGCTTGAACGGCACCAGGTTCGAGTCATTGAGTAGCTTCTGTTTCCATCCGCCCGGAGACTCGAATTCGAAGGGCGACCAGGCCAGCGTGACGATCACTCCCAGGTACAGGGCCATCATCAGCACCAGGTACAGCCGCAGGTTCTGGGCAGGAGCGGTCCTGGCCAGGCTGCTGAAGCGGGCACCGAGGGTGTTGACCAGCGCGGCAATGACCAGCGCAGTGGCGGCGGCCAGGGGGATGACCAGGATGTCGCTGCGCCCGCTGGCAATCAGGATCTGCGCGCCTTCCGTGCCCAGGGCCAGCAACGCGCAGTGCACTACGGGCCTGGCCAGGCCGGGCCGACCCTCGGATCGGTCGATCAGGCTGGTCGCCAGCGCCAGCGGTGCAAAACCGAGGCCGGTCACCAGTATCAGCTCGATGGGAAAGCGGCCACCGCGGAAATGGTACAGGAGATCCAGTATCAGTCCCGGATCCCCGTCTCCTGATCCCTGCAGTTTTGACAGGATGTCCTGGACACCGATGGCAAAGTCCAGCGGCACCAGTGCAACCACCACGAACACGGCCACGTAGACGAAACGGATTCCCTTCAGGGTCTGGGCAAAACTGACCGGGGCCGTCCGCTCCGGCAAACCCAGCAGGCTGCGTGGGCGGAGCTGAAACCTCAGGATGGCAATGGCCATGATCAGGAATCCCAGGGCGTGGCCAATGCCATTGCTGACGACATCGGTTGGGTCGGAGTATCGGCCCACAAACGCCTGGACTGTTTCAATGACGATACTGAGCAGGGCGCCCAGGAAGATGGCCGGATGGGTCAGTCTCAGCCGCGGGCCAAAAGAGATGACGATGGCGACCAGGGCCCCCAACGGCATGTAAAGCAGAACATTGGTGGCGATATCGCGCAGCTGGCGAAAGGAAAGGTCAATCTTCAGCCACAGTGGCCTGACCGGGCCGGCGGATTCGCCGGCACCGGGTGACAGCCAGTTGGCCGAATAGAAACTGGCGCTGAGGATGAACAGCAGGTAGCCGGCCAGGATCAGCCAGTAGACCTGTTCTGCCCTTGATCGTTGCCGCCGCATGAACTCCTGATCATCCCCTCTCTGGTTGTCCATCATACGACAGCTTCGGTAGAGGGCACGCGCAAAACGCGGGCGGCTGACCGAAAGCCGACCCGGCCTTCTATGGCAAACTAAGGGAATGAAAAGAAGAAACCTGTTTGCGCAGTTGGCGACTACCCTGTTTGCTGCACTGCTGCTGTCGGCCTGTGGTCAGGATAGGCAGCCGGACTACAACGAGGAAATCATGGCCTGGCGCGCGGAACGTCTGGAAAAGCTGCTGGCGCCCACCGGCTACCTCAATCAGACCGGTCTCTACTGGCTGGAGCCGGGCAGCTATTCCTTCGGCGCCGGACCGGACAATGACCTGGTCTTTCCAGGTCCTGGAGCTGCTGCCATCGGTGAGCTGCAGGTGGACGAGTACAGTGTCTTCATGCGAGTGAATCCTGGCGTAACGGTGCACTTCCAGGATCAACCGGTCGAGGAATTGACACTGGTGGAAGATACCGCCGACCACCCGGTAACGGTGACCCACGGCTCGCTGTCCTGGGCTGTGCTGGAACGGGATGGCCGGTTTGCCCTGCGGTTGCGGGACTTCGAGCATCCTGTCCTGGCGGCGTTCGGACCGCTGCCCTATTTCGAAATCAATCCGGATTACCGGGTCGAAGCGGTCCTACGCCGCTACGACACCCCGGTGATCGCTGACGTGGGTACGGTCATCGACGGGCTGGGTTATCACCCGGAATCGCCTGGCGAGGTCGAATTCAAACTCAACGGGCAGCGCTACAGCATGGAGGCTTACCAATCCGGCGATCGGCTGTTCTACGTTTTCGGGGATCGCACCAACGGGCCGGTGACGTATGGGGGCGGCCGGTTCCTGTACTCAGACATGCCCGGGGAAGACGGCCGGGTCGTGTTGGATTTCAACAAGGCCTACAGTCCGCCCTGTGCATTCAATGATTTTTCCACCTGCCCGGTGGCATCACCACGCAACCGCCTGAGAGTGGCCATCGAGGCCGGGGAAAAGTACGACGCTGACCTGCACTACACTCCCGCCGGCTGACGCCAGGCACTGAACTAACCGGGAATACTCATGGCGAAAAGAACATTCAGTATTGATATTGGCGGATCCGGCATTAAGGGCATGGTTCTGGATCGCAAGGCGCGGCCGGTCAATGAGCGGGTTCGCATCAAGACCCCCGAACGGGCCAGCCCCAAGTCTGTGCTCAAGGTCATCCGCAAACTGGCCGCGGTGCAACCTGCCTTCGACCGCGTATCCATCGGCTTTCCCGGGGTCGTTGAGTTCGGTGTGACCCACAGTGCTCCAAACCTGAAGGGCGACTGGTCCGAGGTTCCCCTGGCGGCACTGGTGTCGGACATCACCTTGCGACCCTGCCGCGTCATCAACGACGCGGACATGCAGGGCTATGGCGCAATCCAGGGTCGCGGGGTGGAAATGATGATCACCCTGGGAACCGGCATGGGCGCGGCCATATTCACCAATGGCCACCTGGCGCCCAACCTGGAACTGGGGCATCACCCCTGGATGGGCGGCGAATCCTACGAGCAGCGCCTGGGTGACGCCGCGCGCAAGCGCATCGGCAACTCGAGGTGGAGCCGGCGTGTTGCCAAGGCGGTGGATCAGATGCTGGTCATCTGGAATCCGCGGGTGCTGTATGTTGGCGGCGGCAACGCCAAGAAAGTCGGCGTAAAGCTGCCCAGGCGGGTCAAGCCCGTGGACAACCTGGCAGGAATCCTGGGTGGCGTCCGCCTATGGGATGACGAGGCGCATTGACCGCTGGCCGGCGTTCGCGTGTATGCTGCCGCCCTCACGTCCAGCTGATACCCAAAGACCGGAAACCTGATTCATGCCCACCTCGATGATCATTGTGGATGACTTCCTGGCCGATGCCCACGCCTTGCGCCAGGCGGCCATGAACATGGAGTTTCCCGAAGTGCAGGGCCAGTATCCCGGCAGGAATTCTTCCCAGCGGGTATCCGTGCCGGGTCTGGATGAACATGTGTCCCGCCTGGTTGGGGAACCGTTGCGCCCCCTGGCGCCCCAGGAAGCCCACGGCAAGTTCAGGATTGCGCTGGCCGAGGACATCGGCAAGGGCAAGGTCCACGTGGACCGGGCCCACTGGTCGGGCATCCTGTACCTGTCCCTGCCGGAGCACTGCCAGGGCGGGACCGAGTTCTTCCGGCACATTCCCACCAACACCGAAAGGGCCCCCTACAACGACCAGGAAGCGGCTGCCCTGGGCGGCAGTTCCGCCCGGCAGTGGGTGGCAGACGTACTGGAGGACTCCAACGACGACTCCAAGTGGGAAATGACCATGCGCGTGCCCATGCGCTTCAACCGCCTGATCCTGCTGCGACCCTGGCTGTGGCACACGGCGGGGGAAAATTTCGGGGACAGCCTGGAAAACGGCCGCCTGGTCTACCTGCTGTTTTATGCCTCTGCCGCCCAATAGCCTGAGCGGACCGCAGCTGAATTGATCGCCGGGGCAGGATGGCGCCGGGAAGGCGTCTAGCGCGGCTGGTCCAATCTGTCGATATAATCGCTCGCCATGACCTCCCTGTTCCAGGAACTGCGGCGACGCAACGTGTTTCGCGTCAGCACGGCCTACGTCATCACGGCCTGGCTGCTGGCCCAGGTGGCGGACCTGGCGCTGGAGAGCTTCGAGGCGCCGGCGTGGGTCATGAAGGCGATTCTGCTGGTGCTGGTTATGGGGTTGCCGGTGGCTACTCTGCTCGCCTGGGCCTTCGAAATCACACCCGAGGGCATCAGGCGGGACAGCGATGTCGACCACGATGGTGTCAGGGGTGGTGGCAGGCTCAACCAGATCATCATCGGCCTGCTGGTGGTGGCGCTGGGTTATTTCATCTGGGAGTCTCGTTTTAAGGGCGGGACCGAACAGGTCGGCCCGGCAAGCGTTGTCGAAAAATCCATTGCCGTACTGCCATTTGCCACTTTCAGCGGCAATGAAACCGACCAGTACCTGTCCGATGGCCTGGCTGAAACCCTGCTGAACCGCCTGGCACAGATCGGCGAACTGCAGGTGGCGGCACGTACTTCCGCGTTCAAATTCAAAGGCACCAACGAAGACATCCGGATTATCGGCCAGCAGCTGGGTGTGGCCACGGTGCTGGAGGGCAGCATTCAGCGTTCGGGCCAGCGCATTCGCATCACTGCCCAGTTGATCAACGTCGACGATGGTTTTCACCTCTACTCGGAGACCTTTGAACGCAAGCTGAACGACCTGTTCGCGGTACAGGACGAAATCGCCAAGGCGGTGGTGGATACCCTGCAGGTCACGTTGCTGGGCAGCGCTGCCGCGGCCACGACGGACGTGGACGCCTTCGAAACCCTGGCGGGACTGCGTGGCCGCCTTCGCACCAGCGACGCCGAGGGTATGGAGGCCCTGATTGGATCACTGCAGCAGCTGGTGGAACGTTATCCCGGGTACGCTGATGCTTACGCGACCCTGGCTGAGGCCAATACGACCCTGGGCGACGGCGCGGGGGAAATTCCCGAAGAGCTCCTGGCCAGGGCTATCGCAGCCGGCCGCAAAGCCGTTACGCTGGAACCGGACAACCCGGCAGGCCACGTTGCCCTGGCAGGTGCTCTGGTCGCCCGTGGGCTTTACAATGAGGCGGATCCGGTCATTGGCCGCGCGCTGGAACTGCAGCCGGGAAACGTCGATGCCATGGTCATGCAGGGCGACCTGCTGGCCGACTCCCGTCAGTATCAGCAGGCCCTTGATGTCACCTCCGGTGCCGTCCTGAGAGACCCCCTGAACCCCTTTACCCGGATCAAGTTGTCCCGTCGTTACCAGGAGCTGGGGCGGACCAGCGAGAGTGTGGCCGCCATAGACCTGGGGCTGGAACTGGAACCGGGCGATCTGACCCTGCTCCTGGAGAAGGCGAGAGTCCTGTACGAGAAGGGAAGGCTGGCCGAAGGGTGGCAAACCCTGGAGCGCCTGCGCCAGTTGGATCCAGGAAGCGTCCTTGCGGCGCAACACCGGTTTTACTTTCAGTTCAATGCGTTTCGCTTCGATGCGGCCCTGAAGTACCTGGAGCAGGCCGAGGCCTTGTCCCGGGATCGCCTGGCGGACGAGCGCGCGCTGTACTGCTTTGCCCGGGGAGACGAAGCTTGCTGGCACGCGGCCACGACACGCATGCTGGCCACACGCCAGCGGTTTTTTGTGCAGATGTGGCAGGCCCGGATGCTGCGTTCATCCGGACTGCTGGATGAGGCGATCCAGTCCCTGTTGCCGGTGGTCGCCTACTTCGACAGGACCGGCGACTGGTACGGCAACCTGCTGACCCGTGTCAACCTCGGCACCCTGTACATCGAGAACGGTGATCTGGAACAGGGAAACGCCATCCTGCAGCCGGTCATGGACGGGGCGCGCCGGGCTATTGATAATGGTTACGAGAACTGGGGTCTCTATCTGGAACTGGCGGCTGCATACGCAGCGCTGGGTGATGACGCCCAGGCCATTTCCATGCTGCGTGAAGCGCGCGCCCGGGGGTGGGCGCACGTGGATGTGCTGTTCAACCACTATGCCATGGACCGGGTATGGGAACTGGATGAATTTCAGCCCCTGCTGGTGGACATCCAAACCACCGCCGGCGAGCAGATGGCAGGCATCGACTGACGGTCGCGCAGCGTCAGCTCAGTCGTTTTCAGCCGGCTCCAGCTTGTCCTGGGTCCGGGTCTCGAAATCGCTGGCGGCGTGACGCTCCCGCAGCTGGGATGAAGGCTCACCCCAGGAGCGGTTGACCATGCGGCCGCGCCGGGCGCCGGGCCTTTCCGCGATCTGTTCCGCCCAGCGCACCACGTTTTTGTATTCCTGCACCTGCAGGAAGGTGGCGGCTTCGTACAGCAGGCCCCGGGCCAGGGCGCCGTACCAGGGCCAGGTTGCGATGTCGGCAATGGTGTACTGGTCACCTGCCAGGTATTCCCGCTCCGCCAGGTTGCGGTCCAATACGTCCAGCTGGCGCTTGATTTCCATGGCGAACCGATCGATGGGGTATTCCATTTTCTCCGGCGCATAGGCGTAGAAGTGGCCGAAGCCGCCGCCCAGGTACGGTGCGCTGCCCATCTGCCAGAATAACCAGTTCATGGTCTCTGTGCGGGCATCGTGCTCCTGTGGAAGAAACTCGCCAAATTTGCCGGCCAGGTAAACCAGGATGGATCCCGATTCGAACACACGGGTGGGCGTCGTTGTACTGCGATCCAGCAGCGCCGGGATCTTGGAGTTGGGGTTGACCTCCACGAAGCCGCTGCCGAACTGGTCACCTTCATTGATGTCGATCAGCCAGGCGTCATACTCGGCGTCGCAGCCTTTCTCCAGCAGTTCCTCCAGCATCACCGTCGCCTTGACCCCGTTGGGTGTGGCCAGGGAGTAAAGCTGCAGGGGATGTTCACCCACCGGCAGTTCCTTATCGTGGGTGGCGCCGGCGATGGGCCGGTTGATGCTGGCAAACTTGCCACCGCTTTCCTTTTCCCAGGTCCAGACTTCCGGTGGGGTGTATTCGGTTGAATCGTTCATGGCGTTCAGGTTCCTCCCGGGCATAGTCCCGCGATGTCCTCGAAGCCCGCCATGGTAAACGAAGGCCAGTGATGATGTTGCGAATAGACCGGGACCCGGACCCGAGTTCTGGGGGCACGAGTTCTGGGGTCACCCATTAGCCAGCCGTAGTCAATAGCACGAGTTCGCCCCTCCGATATCTCGGTCAGTTGAGTTTAATGCCAACCGAACCTTGGTGTCGCGCCCTCGTCTTTCTG
>JAAUYH010029648.1_pt1 | contig 20946 bp, 10 predicted proteins | sample 7278061 | NCBI WGS metagenome assembly JAAUYH01 (sample SAMN14350203, study PRJNA611818) | marine sediment metagenome | isolation source: surface marine sediment (0.6m) | place: French Polynesia: Moorea | collected 2018-08 | reverse complement strand
TAATTTAATACCGCCAGGGTTCAAATTGGTAGAAGATGTTGAGTCAAAATTTCGTCTTACTTTCCTCGTTGTCGAGCGCTTTTTCAAATCAGCATCCAAAGCTTGGTTCGAAATGATGAACCAAATATTCGAAGGGGCGCTAAATGACTAGATGTCCCTGGAAAGGAACAGCAACGACTCGGAATTCGAAATATGTTTCCCGCTCTATAAGCTGTAAGAAGTTTATCAGACTTCGGTGCACCTCGAACCTTATGAATTGCCATTTATCCACCTGGCATTGCCAAGTTTATATAATTGTATGAGTAGCACGGGGTCACATCTGAGAAATGTCGTATATTCTCAAGATCCATGCAACTCATACCCGTATTTATCTTATTACTCCTAAGAGATTGCCAAGATTTTTGTGTAATACTGGAAAGAAAAGTTGGAGTTCATGGCTTGTAGATTGTTTAATGCTACCCACACCTTTTCCACAGCGAACTTAATTTTTTTTCTTGTTTTTCGATCCGAAGTGACTACTGTGCAAGAACAGTACCAATGGCTCGAGCATTTTTAGCGTAAGCAGAATCCTCTAACGACAATCAGCGTTACCATGACTTTGAATTAGACGATCCCGGCGCCAACCTCAATTTTAAGGGCGATTTTTCGTGTAACACTGTTTAAAAAAGTAAAAATATAATATTGCGGAGTTTACTGATTCACAAGCGTAATACTACTGAAAACTTGACGAATTAGCTCGATATACCGTATTAGACACTGCACTAGTTGGATTTAACAAGGCAGAATTCATGTCAGATATATTTTCAGTTCTTCAGTGTCGTTATTTTGGGTAGCTACTCCTTCAGCGCGCCGCCAAGGTCCCAAGCCCTTGCGTGAAGTGCACTGGATCAAATATAATCTGTCGAATATATTCGCCAAGGCGATCAATGGAGAGAAATTAGTGTAATCAAGTAGATCGTGCGTTCGTATGTGCACTTGAAGCTGTTTCCCGACAAACGATAAAAAATAATAGAGCAGAAACTATTTCTAGAGAAAGCTGTGTTGAATCAAAGAAACAAATCGAAATCAAAGAACAGCGTATCACCGAATTTAATGAGTAAAATATTGTATGTTCTACTGTTAAACTAAATATTTTCATAATCAATGAACGAATCCTGTTCGGTATATCACTTAATTAATCTTCACACATCAAAATTTGACTTGGAAGTGTAGGAATAGCGGGAATGAGCTTTCAAATACGACAATACTGTCCATGAGCATCAGAAAAACGAGCTGAAGAAATCTGCTCATCGATGCGTTTTAGTAGATATTGTCACGCTTGTCCTCAAGAAAATCGTAAAAACATCAAATGAACGTAGCGTATATTTTCAATCTCGTCGCGGTTCATGTTTGTATGTCACTTCTCGAAGAAAATGAGTTCCTAAATCTTCTTAGTTACTTAGAACAGTAGAAACTTTATAGCGATTGCAATTGCACTATTAAGTAGAGACTAGATCTAACAAAATACATTTACTGCATTTCGCAACACAGAAATTGATATAGAGGGCCGTATTTTGATCCACAAAACAATCTGAAATGAAACTTCCATTTAGCGATTCCTGCAATGCTCTATCTTTTTTCTATATATGGAACTGATGCTCTCCTATCACTTTGTTTTGCCCATAAATTTGGACAGTCGAATTTCTCAAATGAGTTACTAACGCTAACGACTCAGTAAATCACTAGAATGCAATAATCAATCGACTTTGGGGCTCAAACTCATTGAAAATCGAATTTATTTATTAAATTCAAGTTATTTATCTACTAAACTTTTAATTCTACGTTACCTTTGTTCTATATTCGTATCTAGAACGCATGATAACGAGCTAAATATCTTGTAGAAGGAGTTCAAAACCGACTAATTTTGCCCAAATCACTCCACCCCAGACACCACAAGGTGGTACTGTAAACATCCTGTGTTGTAGGTATTCTTGCATGGGCCATTTACGAAATAGCTCGAAGTCCTCAATTTGTAGCGGAGAAAGAAAAAGCTTCGGAATAAGGGAATAAGAGAACGGGAAACACTAATGGGCTATGTTGGTGGACAAATTTAATTAAAATTATATTCGTAGAGTATCATGAAAAATCAGTGCATCAAAGTTATTCAAAAAAATATTTGTGGGGGAGCATCGGAGAAAGTGGCGTTTGGCCTACGCTGCTATCTCTCAAATTCTTGTTGTAAACGAATGCTAATGGAATGATGTAATTTCATAAATTCTATTCATGTAATTTAAATCCTAGGTTTGAGCCAGTAAGATTAGTTCCGAAAATAATATTCAAAAATCAAGTCGAGTAAGGAATGGGTACACGCGTAATTCTCTTATAGTTGGCATCTAGTGCAGCCTACCGACGTCGACCCTTCACCGACCTATTTTGTGTACTGCTCGGTCCGTGAGTGAAACCCGACAACTGCACGATGATGAACGTTAACCCGGGGGGCGGCGGCGCGCCTTTTGGGATGAATGTGATGCCGAATGTGCTGAATCAAGCGGCGACGGAGGAGAAGGGCGAGCACGCGCGTCTCTCTTCGTTCGTGGGCGCGCTCGCAATCACGGATCTGGTGAAGACGACACTAGGGCCGAAAGGAATGGACAAGATCCTGCAATCGCAAGGCGGCGACGTTCAAGTGACCAACGACGGCGCGACAATATTGAACTCCATCTCCATTGACAACGCGGCGGCGAAGGTGTTGGTCGACATCTCCAAAGTGCAGGACAACGAGGTTGGGGATGGCACGACCTCTGTGTGCTGTTTGGCTGGCGAGCTGCTTCGCGAGGCGGAGAAGTTGCTCGATATCAAGATGCACCCACAAACTGTTATCGCCGGATACCGGTTAGCGGCGACTGCCGCGGCGACTGCGCTCGAGGCGAGCACGGTTGACAACGGCTCGGACCCGGAGGCGTTCCGGATGGATCTGCTGAACATCGCGCGCACGACCCTGTCATCGAAGATTCTCTCGCAAGCACGCGAGCATTTCGCGAAAATCGCCGTGGACGCCGTGCTCCGCCTGAAAGGAAGCACAAACCTGGACCACATTCAGATTATCAAGAAGTCAGGAGGCTCGCTCGCCGACTCGTGGCTGGAGGAGGGCTTCGTGTTGGAGAAGAAGCTCGGCGTGGGACAGCCGAAACGAATCGAGAGCGCGAAAATCCTCGTCGCGAACACGGCGATGGACACCGACAAGGTGAAGATCTACGGTAGCCGCATTCGTGTGGATTCGCTGACAAGGGTCGCCGAAATCGAGGAGGCGGAGAAAGCGAAGATGATCGCGAAGTGTGAGAAGATTGTGAAACACGGCTGCAACGTGTTTGTCAATCGCCAATTGATTTACAATCGCCCTGAGCAATTTTTCACGTCGAAGGGCGTGATGGCCATCGAGCACGCCGACTTTGACGGTGTCGAGCGTTTGGCCCTTGTGACTGGTGGTGACATTGTTTCCACATTCGATGATCCCGATAAGGTTACATTAGGAAAGGCCGCGGTTGTCGAGGAAGTCATGATTGGTGAAGACACGGTTATTAGATTCACTGGGTGTGCAGCGGGAGAGGCATGCACGATTGTGCTGAGAGGAGCGAACATGAACATTCTTGACGAGGCGGAACGTTCCTTGCACGACGCCTTGTGTGTACTGAGCCAAACAGTCAAAGAGACTCGCACAGTACTTGGTGGTGGATGCGCTGAAACGCTCATGGCGCAAGCCGTGGATGAACTTGCTAAGGTAACGGCGGGAAAGAAGTCGCTTGCAGTTGAAGCGTTCGCCAGAGCGTTGAGAGCATTACCAGGAATTATCGCAAGCAATGCCGGTTACGACGCCGCAGAGTTAGTGACTCAACTACGAGCAGCCCACGCAGAAGGAAAGAAGGATTCAGGTTTGGATATGGAGAAGGGATGTGTGAGCGATGTAAGGAAATTGGGTATCACAGAGAGCTTCAAGTTGAAACGCCAGATGTTGGCTAGTGCGGTGGAAGGCGCCGAGATGATCATTAGAGTCGATGATATTATTAAGGCAGCGCCACGTGAACGGGATGACCCTCATCCACATATGTAAACGTTTGAGTAAATGTTGCTTTCTATTAATATGAGATGTGGGACATAGCACTGATAGTTGAGTTTAATTGAATAATCGAATACACGTTTGACAAAACTGAACCGATGAGTCAATAGAGATGAGCACAGGTAGGACGTTGTAGCTAGTGACGAAGAAGAGAACAAAACAGAAAAGAAGTGGCACAGATGTGAAGAAAGGAAGTGAAACTGTGAGTCATGACAATTCTAATTCCTATTGCCCTCCCGCATAGTAAGATTACGTCCATTGAACAAAATGCCGTCCAAAGTGTTCACTACTGTTTGCACATCCTTTTCGCTGGGCACGTTGACGAAGCCGAAACCTTTCGAGCGGCCGGTTTCTCTGTCCTTGACGATGGTGACGTTGAGGACGGTGGCGGTGCCGGAGACGAGTTCGGATAGCGCGTCTTCGGAGGAGTCGAACGGCAAGTTGCCCACGAACACGGAGTAGTTGCTGCCACGTCGGCGCGGGGCGCCGCCACCCGCTCTTCGGTCGGAGCGCTTCTCCCTTTGCTTCCGGATGCGCTCGTTCTTCTCCATCATGGGGTAGTCGACCAGCTGGTGGGTCTCGGGGACGACGCGGAGCCGATCCGCGCGCTGGAACCACGTGTTGTCGCACACCGAGCACTGCACCTTGCGGCCCGACGGGCCCAGGTCGTCGGGGTCGATTTCGTACACTGCGGTGCAGTTGCCGCACTCGGTGTAGTACGTGGCACCGGGCACGGGCTTGAACGGCTCGCGATCCCGCGGCACGTACGCGTCGCGGCGCGGCTGCGACACGGCGCCGCGCGGGCGCGCGAACGTGGCGTGCGCGGCGTAAAACCGCGGCAACGTCGGCGTCTGCAGCGGCCTCGCGTGGTGGCTCAGCTTGCTCCGCGACGCGCTATGGTGCGGCCGCAGGAACGTGCTGCACCCCTGGGACAGGGCGAACGTCGGTAACGCCATCGCTGCGGCGTGCGTGTCGGTTGCACGGGTGCCCGCTTCGCCGAGGGTGGATAGCTCAAGATGTGGCGTCGGCAACACACCGCAATGTGGCTGTATGATCGAGATCGATGGTTGAGCTCAAATCTCAAGCGAGACCCTAATTTTCCCTTTTAATTTTACCCCCATCGCTCACCGCGTGCGGTGTGCGCGTGGGTTTTGCCATTCATGCGGATTGCCTTCCATACATTGGCCGCTGTCAAACGACTGACCCGCAATCACTGCACCAGCAGGCTGATTTGCAGTGGATGCCGCGTTTATTCGACTCCGCAAAATGTTGCTGCCCGAACTCTAAGCACGAACAGCGCAGCGGTGTGCGATGACGAGCGTTGGATGCGGGTTGCGATGGAAGAAGCACGTGCTGCGGCTGCCCGTGGCGAAGTACCGGTAGGTGCGGTAGTGGTGCGTGATGGCGTTGAATTGTCGCGTGCGTCAAATCGTGTCGAGGAGTTGTGCGACGTGACGCAACATGCAGAAATAAGCGCCATCCGTGCAGCGTCGTGTGCAACAGGTGCGTGGCGACTAATTGGAGCTACATTGTACAGCACGTTAGAACCCTGCCCGATGTGTCTGTCCGCAGCTGCGCTCGCACGTGTGAACCGAGTAGTCTACGGCGCCAACGATTTACGCCTTGGTGCATGTGGCACTTGGTGCGATTTACATGCTAAAACGCACCCGTACCACATGTTCGACGACGTGACTGGCGGTGTGTTGAGGGAGGAGAGCGAGGACCTGATGCGAAGTTTCTTTCGTAGACGAAGAAAAGAGAACAAACTTAAGGCGAACGAGCTATGAATACCACCGACAAGTGAAGAACATGAACAGTAAATGGAGCCAGTGGACGAAATAAACGCAATCAAGCCATCTACTCGGACACGGCGAACAATCATAGGTGCAACACACTACTGGGATAGCAATCATCTAGTCCAATTTACTTTCAACTGCGTTTCTAACGGAGACCTCAGACACCAATCGGTTGGTGACAAAAAAAGTGAAGATGGTGCCTTCTACTGTTGTAGCTTTGGTCCATTCATCGTAGGTAATTTATTTCCTTTTTGCAATCCTCCGCGGCACCTGGCAGAACGCTGCTAGACTGGTAGTTTCAAATCACCTGCATCGCTTTCCAATCCAATACTTGAACGGAGGAATGACGTACAGTTAGGGTATGTAGTGAGCAAGCCCTCCAACAACTTTGCGGGTGCTTGCGAAGCACCCTGGGACAAATACTTCTTCATCAGCAAGTTTCCTGCATCTCTATCGAACGGGTTGTCTTTGAACCCCAATTCACACCACAATTGACTCGAAACAATGTCACCGAACAGGTAGCTGTAATAACCGGCGCCATAGTTCACAAAATGTTGAAACGCCGCATACGGTGCGACATCTTCCGCACCCGGAAACGGTGACAATGAATTCTCCACTTCATGATACGTCTTCATAGTTTCGCCAACCGGCGGGTTACGTCCGTGGAACTTCAAGTCCACCACCGCCATCAGCAATTGCCGCTGCAAGTCTATCGCGGCGAACGAGCGGTCACGAGCGCACACCTCAGCCACGGTTCTAGTGGGTAACATTTCGCCGGTGTGCCGATGGCGGGCGATTCGCGCAAGAACACGCGCGTCACGCGCGAAGTACTCGAACAAATGCGACGGTATTTCTACTGCATCCGTCGGCACTCGTGTTCCGGATAAATGCTGATACTTCGTTCGACTCAGAATCGTGTGCATCGCATGCCCGAATTCGTGCCAAAGCGTTTGGTATTCGCGGAACGATAGCAGCTGTTCGCCCGACACGGAGCAATTATTTTCGAAACTGCACACAAGTGCCGCAACAGGCGTTTGATACTGTTGCTGCGCTCCCATATCACGCCCACAGCGAATGGCGTAGTGAGACGCAATCGAGCTCTTCGAATTTCGTGGTTGCAGATCGAAAAATATGTGACCGAACAGTTCGTTGGATTCGTCTTCCACGCGTATTTTTCGCACGCTGTGGTCCCACAGTTCTGCTTCCTTAATGTTCTCTTCTCGCATGACTACCCCAAATGTCTCGGACATGACCATCGAAATTCCTTCCAGCACAGCGCGCAGCGGTAAGTAATTCGAAATATCGTGAACGCTCGGACTCGATGCCGAAGCAGCAAACCGTCTCGTGTGGAACGTCTGGTCCCAAGTTCTCAACACCTTGTCAGCATCACGGCCTAGGTACGAACGCAATGATTCGTGTTCCTCTTCAACCTTCGGCGCAATCACCTCGGCAATATTAATTAGAAATCGCTCGACATCATCGGGAGTTTTGCCCAATCTGCCCTCAAACTGCATGTCCGCATAACTTTCTTTCCCCAAAATTTGGGACAATTCATGACGCGCCACAAGCAGCTCATCCAACAGAGGTAGTCCCTTCACAGCATAGCCGCGATGTGTAGCACGGTAAAGCGCTTCTCGCTGCGACGAATCCGCCACGGTACCAAGTAAGTGGTGGAGCGAGTTGTCGCACATCTTCAAATTCAATTCGCCGTTACCGTCCGTTCGAGCTTGCAAATATCCTAGCAAAGCTTTCGGAATGTTCTCCTCCGAAACCTGCGGGACGGTTACATAATGACGAGCGGTGGCATTCGAAATAAACTCGAACCCAGTTCGATTGATAACATCCTGCAATTGAATGAGTCGACTTTTCTGTGCCAAAGGGAGCGCAATTCCACCCTTTTCGAAGTCCACAAGGAGCGATTCAAGCATTTCCATATCTTCCGTCGAAAAATTGTCCGCAACGATAACACCGTTTTTCACCGCATCGCGAAGGTCAACCAGAGGTTTGTACAGCCGAAAATCGGCGTTCAAGTGCTGTACGAGATTCGATACGGAAAGGTACGCTTCTTCGGCCGATTGCCGAAAGTCGCGGTTCGCGTGTACCGTCTGACATAGTTGGGCGGCATCTAAAACGATACACAGCTCGTTCGACAGTTCATCAAATTTACGCAGCAACACAGCACCGTGCGAGCCGTCCTGAGTTCGGATTTCCTCCGCCAACCGCTCGCATGTCGATACACATTTATTTGCAATCCTGTCCCAATCAGCTGGGTGATGCAAGCCATTCAATCCGAAACACCCAGGCTCATCCCTACGCGATTCGCTTCGTCGCATAAATAACGTGCGCACAAGTTCTCTCCTGTGCCCATGCTGCCGGATATTGGCCTGAAAGCGGGCGTTAATCCCGCGCGCGAACGCCCGCATTGCGGAAAGGGTTGTGACGTCAGTAATAAATACAATTTTACGTTATTTTCAATAACCCGTCACTATCTAATCTACTGTAACTTGTCTCACGGAGTATCGCTTTTCCTCTTCTTCCGCAACGATTTCACAGACGCTTTCCATTTCAAATCGTCCACCTCGTAGTCGGTCTTGCGGTTATTAGTCCACGCATTCTTCAGCTCGACCTTGCATGACTTGTCCGAGGTAACGCCTTTCCTGACCGCCAAAATCGCCACATTCTTGCGTAGCGCGTTGATGTGGTCCATCACTTTCTTGCCGCTCGAAATTTCTTCGGTGCAGGTTTCTTGCAGCCATTCTTTTCGTTCTTGCGTATCCGCGTAGATGGGTTCGCACTTTTCAGACTTCTTGAACAATTCGTTCAATCTGCCCTCTCGCTTTCGAATCGCCCTCATCACGCGCGACAATTCTTTCGATGCGCGATTCAGATCCTTCTTCCACACAGGGAATTTCGATAATTGAAGACGATACGACCAAAGTGTTCTATCTTTCGAAAACGCGACATCGTTCAATTCTTCTTCCAAACAATCCAACTCTCGACTAGCGATATCATCCTTAGCCTTCTCTTCTGCAAGGAATCGCGCATCTTCTGATAATTTCGTCTCGGTACCATCATCGCTATCCGTTGCATTTCTGGCGACGCCTACAACAGGAGAAAGCTTGAGAGGCGGCGAAGATTTTGCTGTTCCCGCAGGGAGAGGTTTCTCTGGCATTTTCGAGGGCGACACGATACCTGAATCCTTGTTCGGTGTCACATTATTAAGGCTGGTGGCTGGTGGTGCAACCGCCGATACAAGGTTCGGAAACGTAACTTTCGTCGCTGAGCCCGAAAATCCTGAAGTTGGGGGTGGCGGTGCAAAACTGGGAAATGGTCTCTTAACTTCTTTTGGCACCGAAGCTGGGGGAGTACCAACCTGTCTTGGTCGTTTCAATTCATTATTGGTAGGTGCAAATTGGAGCCCGTGAGAGACAGGGTCATCCGTGTGCCTTGCCCGTTTGCCTGACGACTGTTCCTTGGGTGGGGATTGAAACGGCTTTGCTGCACTGACTTGAGGTTGCTGTACATTCGTGGAGACATTGATATTTGGCTTTGGAAACGTCTGCGGAACAGGAAATGGGGCCCCGAAATTGAACGTCGGAATCGTTTTTGGCGGTGTGCCTACAGCGGAGTCCGTTGCACCAAATGAGAATGAAACCGGATTCGGGGTTGGCTTTTCCCTTACAACTTCTTTCGGGAATATTTCCGCAGGCTTGATTTTCGCAGGCACTGCTTCTTCTGCTACGATTTCCTTTGGCAACTTCGTGTCAAGCGGTGATACGAACAGGTTCTTCTTCACTGCAGGTTTCACCTTAATGGCTGCCAAGTCTACCCTTGCGGAAATTTTGGGCGGTTCAACCGCCGATCCATCAATGATAGTCGACAATTTCACTCCTTCGCATTTTTCCGAGACCAAATCACGATACGGCCGTGAGTCAGCATAGGGCATGTATTCTGCTGATCGTCGAACTTCAACAGAATCGCCTTTACAAGGCCAACCGCTGCAGTCGAACAAAAGTTGTGCATGCTCCTTCTTGTCAAACCCGAGTATTTTGCACACTTCGTCTACTTCAAAAACATTGTTCGCCTTCAACGATGATGTATGCGCTTTTGCTAATAAATCCGCAATATCGGATCGAGCTCTTCCGGACATACGGTACATCAAGCAAGCCATCAGATATGGAGCCTGTTCTATCAATGGGAAGAAACTGAGATAATTCTTCATCACCGGAGAAATCGTTTCACACACCTTATCCGCAAACTGAATCTCAGGCGTGGAGAACAGTTCGGTATTCAGTCCATAGTAGACCTCGGCACGGGCGTTTTGATGAAACAAATGGAAGAGGAGGTAATACGTCAACATTTCCGCCTCATATTTCGACGTTGCAAAGCCGCGTCTACGACGTTCCGCATAAATCTCACGAAGAGAAATGAGGCAATTATCCAATTGTTCCAGGTTCTGCTGAGACGAGAATCGCTCTTCAGGCTCACCATAGAGCTTCTGTTCCGATAAAACATGAAATCGAACACACTCTTCAAGAATACGCACGTGCGTGTCATCTCGTATCCCTTGATACGTGAAATCTTGTCGAATCGAGCGTGTTCGATCACGAACAAAATTGTGCACCAGATAAAACGGTTCACTGCTGGTGTCGACAAGATTCTTGAGGAATTCCATTGTCATTGCCAACACCGGAGAAGGCCGAACCTGATATGGTTCAGGCTGTTCCGCAAGAGCAGCAGAACGACGATACTTTTTGACGGCTTTCGTAGGGTCTACGCGATAAGCATCCCCGGGCATTCGTTCAAAGACCGACAGGTCTCGCTGCAATTCACGCTCTTCCATTTCCTTCTCTGGGCACATGGTTGGACAAGTTCCCACGAAATCGACCGCATCTTCAAGCGCACATTGTTCCACTTTCCGTTTTGGGACAGGCTGTTCAGCACTAACGTGAATATCTTCACGCGATTTCTCAGTCCCATTCTTAGCTCCAAAAGCCTTTTCACGAAGCTCCTTAAGTTTGTCTTTGGCGGCTGAAGATTTTCCGTTTGTTGTCTTCTTCGATTTTCGCTTCGCATTCTCCAATGCCTCAATTCGGCGCTGCAATTTCTCTGCTGCCTCCGCAAGCTCCGATGCTTTGTCAATTGCTTCTTGGTCTATTTCCTGAGTGGGCATGAAGACTTCTTCTTCGGGGACCATCGGTACTTCAACGACCGACCCAGCAGGCTGTTCAGAGCCATCGTACGGGGTGACGTCGTATGTTCCATCCGAGGAAAGGAGTTTTGCTTGAGCGTTGAATGCATCATCTTGGTTTTTGAACGACATCACGACATCGGTGCTCCAAGTCCCATTCTCGAAGTTAGTAGACATGTCCATATGCGAAATTCTTTGAGGGATAGCCTTGCGAATAAACTTGGTAAAGGCCATCTCATTAGCGATTTCCGCAGGAACATTGCGCCAAATCAAGTCCTGCCATATAAATGTTGGAGGACGCTGCGTTCGTCTCTGGAAATAGCTGATAGCCAACTTCTTCCCTTCGAAATCACGACCAAGACGAAGAGCGGTCGCGGCGTCTTCGAGGCTGTTAAATGTAATCAAAGCATTTAACACACCCGGGCGATTTCTCATGGGTCGAGTGCTGACATGAACGACAGGTACGTGCTGGCTAAAGTGTGCCTCTATGGCCGAGTGGTTCTCTAGACGTTTGGGTAAATGCCGCACGAGTAATTCCTTGCTTTTCGGACGTTCGAACATGGTGTTTGCATCATAGCCGGTTGTCGATGGTTCCACAAACATCGGGCGATCGATTTGCCTATTGTGACCACTGAAACCATCATGATAAGACTGTTGTACAGGTGGGGCGTGAGATGAGAAATTAGAAGTCATTTGCGCAGGAGGCCAGGAGTTTTGTTGATGTTGCATAGGGGCGAATGGATCTTGAGGCGCAGCGCCTGCGTCATTCTCTTCCATAGCGAACGGGTCTTTCGGTTGAATTGGTTTCGAAAAGTTATTCTTTGCGGTGTTAAAAGTAGTTTGAGGCCCGGTATTGAAAGTGTTCTCAACAGCGGGAAGGATTTCATCCTGGTCGTCCTCAGCAAAGGGGTCACGAACTTGAATAGGCCCGCCACCAAAAGGGGCGCCTGTACCTCCAAGATAGTATCCTCTGCCACGACCACGCCCTCTTTCTCGACCTCGTCCTCGATCGCGTCCGCGACCTCGCCCACGGCTCGAAGACGGAGTGAATGGATCCGAGAAGTCATCTTGGAAAGGATCCATCGTGAACACACGTTAGAAGATACGTATACGTGTGGGGAGTGGCACGAGATGCAGTAGATGAACACGGCTCCAAGAATAGAAAGTGTGGCAAGTGGGAAACGAAATGCAAGACGATGCGATGCGAGATGGTCCAACACACACGATGGGTGACAATTTGATTCTGCCTGGTAGGATTTCGAATAGAGCCATTACAGTAAACGGTATGATGTTTGTATTTCAACGGTCCAACAATGAAATAACTGGAAAATGGAGAGGAATGTGCAAGTTTGGTGAACGTTAAGAGTGATTTTTCTTTTACATTACTCAAATATATTACGAAGAATCATGACACTTGTTCACGCAACCAGTTAAACGCTACCTGTGCTGTAAGAAGATCACGGAATGAATCTTCAACACCTACAACCTCGTCTTCTATATCATCATCAATTTCCAACTCCGCTTCATCCGCACCCGCCACCTTGTCACCGTTCTCCGCCACGGTGTCATGTTCAATACGAGCGCGTTTTGGCGGATTCTCACCATTCATCAACCGGCCCAAACGTTTTTCCTTCACCTCATTCAACACTTCTTCATCCTTGACATTCATTTCCGCCAGCAAATGGTCCGGTAAACACTCTCCTAAATGAATAAGACCGAGCGCTTCCCTTCTTACCACGCGTTTCAGCGCCACTAATCGTTTGCTCAACAAAGCGTTATTCTGTGCACGTTTCAAAGGATCTAATTTCATATCCATCACCCTGCATTTTCGCTCTCCACGGTCAATATCCTTAACCATCGCCTTGAAATGCCGAACCTGTTTGCTCAGCAGTAATGTGACTGCAACACCCTCTTTCCCCGCACGTGCGGTTCTTCCTACACGATGCAAATAAGTGTGTAACCGCGGTGGCGCATCATAGTTGATAATGGCATCGACGCCAGGTATGTCAATGCCCCGAGCAAACATGTCACTGCAAACCACAATAATTGATCGTTCTTCACGTTCCGCCAATTTTTTCAACACCACCTCGCGCCGAAAAACTGCAACCTCACGGGAAATCTCCAATACAATAGGTCGACTCTCCTCTTTCCATGCAAACAATTCTAGTAGTCTCGCGAGTCGGTGTGCGGCCTCGACGGACTTGGTAAATACTAGTTTTGCTCCTCGATTGGTTACTGGTGTGCTCCAACCTTTATCAGTCGGGTTCCAACCCAGTACCGAAAGTAAGCCCATCGGCTTTTGTTGAGGATAATTGAAAACATAAGCACACTCGGTCAAACCAGTTGGTACACAATAGTTCTCGACATCTTCATCACCAAACTGTCCATCCTCACCATTCGTACTCAACTTCTCCTTCTTCGTTTCGCTAATAGTCGGTTCAAAGAACGTGACTCGATGCAGATGCAATTTCGCAATTCGCTGCGGGTCTTTTGTAGCCGTGGCAGAAACAAGAATTTTTCGTGTTATGCTGGTTCGCACATGCCGTGTCATCGCTGTGCTGGGAATAGCAAGCGACAAAACACCTGCACTGGGTCCAATACGATGTACGCGCATATTCTCCAAATCTTCATTCACATCCCTCACCCCACATTTCGGTAAAACCGTGTCTGCCCAACCATAGAACGCGTCTTGCAACAATCTATCCGACTCGTCGAGTATCAGGAATTCAACGAAAGCGAGAGTAACGCCAGGAGTGTTTTCCACATGGTCCAGTAATCGACCAGGCGTCGCAATCAGTACCTCTGCCTCGACCGCCATTCTCGACTCAACAGTTACCGAAGAAGCTCCGGTAGCCAAAACAATTCGAATGTCCGACCCTTCCGTTAACAACTCAAACACCGCCATGATTTGTGCCGCAAGGTCATGTGTGGGAACCACGATGACCGCTCGTAGTCTCGGTACAGTACGATTTCGTAGTCTTTCCACAATAGGGATTGTGAATGCCAAAGTTTTGCCGCTTCCTGTTGGCGACCTTAGTACAACATCGCCCGAACGTTGGACTCGTGACGCAAGCATTATATGTTGGATTACTGCGCTTTGCATGGCGAAAAACTTGAAGTCCGTGCCATAATGTTTTCTGAGCGCCATCATCGTCTCCTCAGAAATACGCGGCGGCACGTCACCATATTCTCCATCCTGAAATCGAACTGCAGGGATGTCGTTATCTCGGCGAACCACCATGTTGTCACCGGTTGCCCTGAGTTCGACGGCGGATCAAATCCATGCAACCCAAAATTAGTGTGTATACCTAAAAATATTACTAGGCACAAATAAATGACCAAGCGGCATGTAACCCAAGCCATCGCATCATCCGCGAAACACAACTTACAATGTCGCATTCGTATCCACAACGAATTTATCCGGGATTAGCTATTCGACTGCAAGGCGCAACAATAGACTGGGAAGCCCTATGTCTTGAACCTTCACTTCCAACCACACCCAATGCCTCATCGGTCTCATCCACCGCGAATTCTGCTCCCCATTCGAACCACACTGCACCACTAACTTCATCCCCGCGAGCACGGCCTCCGTCGCTAACCAAACAAACCACAGACGAGCGACTCGAAGAACTGCTTTCATTCCCAAGTGTCGATGTAGCAGAACTGCGCAAAGCCTCATGGGGCGGTCTTCCCCACAATTTTCGACCCACAGCATGGCGACTGTTACTCGGACATTTACCAGCCGTAGCCGCACGACGCGACGACACATTGGCACGGCGTCGACGCGAATATCGCGAAGCCGTCACCGCGCATTATCCGACCACCACAACTGAACCGGACGGAACAATGCGGCAAATCACCGTTGACATCCCACGAACCTGTCCCGAGCACAAACTGTTCCACACCTCTTCCGTGCAAGCCGCTTTGACCCGAGTGCTGTACGTGTGGGCAGTGCGGCATCCCGCTAGCGGTTACGTTCAGGGGATGAACGATTTGGTGACCCCATTCTTTTTTGTATTCCTAAGCGAGCATTATCCCGACAAGTCCCTTTCGCTATTGGATGAAGAGCTATTCGACATCGATTCGGAGACACTAGAAATCGTCGAAGCCGATTCATATTGGTGTTTAACGGCGTTATTGAACGCGATTCAAGACTATTACACGTTCAGTCAACCTGGAATCCAACGTCGCGTACTATATCTCGCCGAACTGGTGAGTCGCGTCGACGCGCCATTGCGGGCCCATCTCGAAGCGGAGGGGCTAGATTTTCTGCAGTTCGCATTTCGATGGATGAACTGCCTGTTGATGCGTGAACTGCCATTACCACTGATCGTTCGAGTTTGGGATACTTATCTTAGTGAACCCGACGGTTTTGCGCTGTTCCATGTTTTCGTTTGTGCTGCTCTTCTGGTTAGTTTTTCCGACCAACTGATGGAGATGGATTTCCAAGATCTGGTCATGTTCTTGCAAAGACTACCAACTCAGGACTGGACAACCAAAGACATCGACGTGCTATTAAGTCAAGCTTATCTGTGGAAGTCGATATTCGGTGCTTCTCCAAGTCATCTACAAAACAGATGATTCCATAAACGACAACCTAATACTGCCGCCAAGTACAGTAATTTACAAACTTTCCTAATCCGTTGTTTCCAAAACGCGCTGCTCCTGGTCCTCGCGTTCGTACTCCATCTCGACACCACGACGAACTCTCCGTCCCTTCCGTCCTTTCCCACCTTTCCCGCCTCGTTTCGCCGCTCTCTTCTTCGCTCTTGCACGTAGCTTGCTGAGCATGTCTTTCTTCTGGTCACCCTCGTCCTTCCCACCAACATCCTCGTCGTCACCACTACCAGCGCTTTCGCTAGCCTCATCATCTTCATCGCTAAAGTCATCGAAATCGAATCGTCCGCCATCATCCTTCGTTGCAGCATTATCTTCCATGTCGGCGACTTCCTCCTCTTCCTCTTCCGACTCGTCCTCGTCGTCCATCTGCGCCTCATATTCCTCACCACTAAATTCTTCCTCCTCTTCCATTTCTTCCTCGGACAATCCCACTTCCTCGTCAAGCGCGCGCTCATACTCCTCGTGGGGGTAATTGTAAATATCACCATATGTACCAGAGCGCAATCGCTCCAACAGCTCCTTCTCGATGGCACTCTCGACCTTCGCCGCAACGACCGCCTTTTTCTCGCGCACCGCTTCACGTCGGCTGACCTTCTTCTTCACGCCGACCAGCCGAGTTTTCGAGCGCAACTCGAGCCGGCGCTTGCGCAGCAAGTACTGGGTCATCTTCGTCAGCCGCTGCTTCGCCTTGTGGATGTACCATTCCGGCCAGTACTCCATGTGCTTGTCAATCTGTACGAGCGCTTTCCGATAGTTCGTCGACAACTTGATTTTCTCCCACAGCGCGCGCGGGCTGTGCGCACGCTCCACAGTTTTCACGTACAACACCAGTTTTCCGTCATGTTCGATAATCGTCGCGTACCGCGAATTGGCCAGCGGGCACGCCATGCGCGAGCACAACCCCGTCAGATTGTACTTGTTCCGACAAAACGTTTGCTTCACGGTTTTCTCCTTGAAGCTGCAGAACCGCGTGCTCAGGCTTCGCCATATCAGCTCATCGTGCTGCATTTCGCCGGGGGTGAAGCGCGCGGACCAGGTAGAGTTATTACCTCCTCGTGGTTGCGCTCAATCGGATGCGAGCCACGGTCGGCGTCGATTTGTAAGAGGATCACCGAAACCAATATCATATCGTAGTATTGTATTTCTATACATACGTTAAAATACATGAATGACCCAATTAGCAGCAAAACGGGCTAGCAGATTTGCAGTTTTACGGCGATGATCACAGTCTTTTTGTCGTCAGCGTGCAGCAGACACTTCACCTAGAAACAGTTTCGTGTAGCCTGATGTCGTCACCGAGAAAGAACATAACTGCGCTGACGGTTCCTTTACACCAGACACGGAAAGGCTATAAAAGTCGACCCGAACGCGATTGAGTTCCTCACGGCTTGCTCGCCCTCGGGGTTGCCGTCCCCCTCACACGCACCCCCCAAAAAAGCGCAATCGAACCCAAATATCACAACCCACAACAGAACCGAACGCTAAACAGATTCCGAACACCTCCGTCCACACATATACCGAACACAATGCACAACCTATTAACGAACGCAACACAAACTACCGATCACTAACCGCCCGAAATCCACTAACCGAACATATGCCCTTCACAATAAATCGAACTCGCCGCCAAAAGCACGCGAGAACGAATATATCGACACTACCGAAACGAAAACATCCTGCGAAACGCACTAACAGAGCCACTGACACACACACAGACAATATTTATACATGCACAGACAGCACACAGACGCACAGACAACACACACAGACGGACAGACGCACAGAAAGCACACATAGACGCATAGACGCACAGACAGCACAAATTGCGCGACCTAGGGGGGCCGGGTGGGGGGATACGATGAGGGAATGGGGGGTGGACTGTGTCTTCCCGCAGTACATCCTTCGTTCTCGGCACCATATCCCCTCTACCGAGCCTCTCACTGTGATCTCATCGCACGCATTGTTTCCAAGGTAAGTACCGTTCTTGATCGATTCACCGTCTTTTATCTACTGTATCCATACAGATAACAACCAGACTAATTAGTATCAGTTATGATCTTGCGCGAGTTGCAAAATATTTTCCTAGGTCTTTTCCTAGTAACTTGCACGAAGTCATTTGTTCTAGTTTCTTAGAATTTACGGATAATTAAGTTAACCGGCAACCGACGGTTAACTTAATTATCCGTAATTTTAAAATACTTGAATTTTGGAAAGTGAAGTCAACCGTTACAATTCTCTTTATCATTGTTTCTCCCATCACTTCGTCCGACATACAGTATGCTCGGGAACATCAGCGAGAGTGTCGGCGGCGACTCCTGCACCACGAGATACTACACCTCGTCAGCCACGATCCCCGAGCCAGCATGACTGCACATGAACCGATCCGCGGATTTCACACTTGTTCTTGAGAGTCGGACCATATCCGGTTTCCAGGCTCCGTTCTCCGCACGAACACAAGACACAGAAATGGCATGCTACCAACACTAACGTTGCAGGTGACCAAGACTATTGAAAACTGTACACCTAACGTGGACCCGCCTAAGCGAAGTCACGCTAGTCGAAGCACACGCGCTCAAGCGCGCGTGGAGAAAATTTACACTACACGAGCGTCTCAATGGTACAGTGCCAAGTACAAAAACGCTACTGATGTACAATGAACATGACACGAGTATCAGTACATACTTCTCCGATCTCCGCGGTCCAAGCCGCGTCCTTCTTCAGCGACCCCCTATTCCACAGCACCTCATTCGGGGACTTGCCGATGATACTGACTCCGCAATGAGCCAAGCATAGATCCGCAAGTAGGGAGAGTTTGGTCTTGGGGTCGAACTTGCGCGCCACACGCGAGCCGTCTGGCATTCTAAGCGCCACCGAGACCCCCTTCTCTGGTTCGACAGGCAAACGATTTCTAGCATCGTCCCTTTCTTGTTTCGCACGACGTTCCTTGTCTTCCAATTCCCGCTTCTCACGTTCCTTGCGTCGATCTTCCTCTAGACTAGCCGCGAGTTCGGCGTCCTGTTGAAGTCGTAAGGCACGGCTCTCTAACAGTGCAGGGTCATGAGCCGAGCGAAGACGACTGTGAGCGCGCTCCAAGTAACTGGAGGAAAGACTTTCCACACTGGACGGGGTGAACGTTGGAGTGCGACTAAGCGCCGGAGAACGTCCCGCCATTCTGTTGCGACTCAACAGCGCCGGGGACATGCTCATTCTGCGGGGCGTACTGCGGAGTGCGGGTCGGGACCCGGGAATCACAATTGACGGAGTCTCCGTATTCCCATTGCCGCCTTCTCCATCGGAATCTGAACTTCCGCTCACCGGCAATCCTTGATAAGAAGCGGGCGTACCAGCTGAGGCAACATCGCTCCACGAGCCTGGTATCGGAACTGCTGCAGATGTAGAACGTGAAGAAACAGGGGTCTCCATGTCTGCACTGCTGGAGGACTGGTCGTTGGACGACTCGTCGTTCGCAGTGATGTCACATTCACCTGGCGAACTGACCTCATTACCATCTGCTGCGCTATCTTCCTCCTCCTCCACCTCTTCTTCCTCTTCTAGGAGTTCTTCGTCCTCTTCATCCTCGACCTCAAAATCGTCATCTTCCATTTCGAATTCCTCATTTTCTTCTGCCTTCTTCGACTCTGCTAGGGACGCGGCAATGGCGGCAGCAATCGCGGCCTCTTCATCGTCCATTGTGCTAGTTGGTGGAAGCGGGTCAATAGCAGGCGACTCACGACGTGTACTAACTGCCCACGGCTTATCACGGTGGTGCAGCGGGCCAAGGTCATGACCTTCAATGGAATGCTGTGCGATGAAAGTCTCCAAGTACTTCACCACTTCATCCCACTTGAATTCCGGGGCCTCACCGTCTTCGTGAGACGGTTCTCCCCAGACATGGAGTCTCTCACCACTGCGAGGGTCGAGCAGGGCGATATGCAAATCAGAAGATGCAGGAAAGAAGGAAGTATAAGACTCGGCGAAAGAGCTTGCTTTTCGTGGTCGCCAAATATTGACCACTTCCAAAACAGCACTAGGGGCACTCAAGCGGAAGGGGAGGGCACTTTCAAAATCAAGTACGACAACCAGCCAGCGCGAGGCGCGATGGCTTGAGCGTTGGGCTGTCGTAAGAGTCCCAGAAACTACACGAAGGGTAGGAGTTTCTGGGGGGCGTGCCACAGGCGGACGTGCAGAGGGGGTGAAAGTGGAGATGGGTGGCGGTGGTGGTGGCATCAGCAGAACAGAGGGCGGGGGCGTGCGAGGTTCCTCCTCAGCGTCAGTGCTGGAAGATATGTCCATGTGGTCGGGACTTGGGGGAGCGATTTGAGGGGTTTGTGGTTGAGGTGCAGGCGTTGAGGTCGAAGTGTCCATGCTATTTCTCTCCTCCTCCTCGCAGACGGCAGGGGAATTGTCGGGCTCCATAGTTAGAAGCGTAGTTTGCCCGCGGCTGAAGTGGGACCGGCGAACTAGTGGTGGTGGTTCGGTGAGGTGAGTAAGTTAGAGAGCACACACACAACGATAGTGCAATGGGCAGGGTTTTAAAGAGTTGGAAGCTATAGGAAGGGTGAAAAAGAGATGATGAGGTGAGGGGTATAAGCGCACTAGAGACACGGAATAGGTGGGATTGCGTGATGTATGAAATTTAGATATAAATTGCGTTTCGACGTTACTGTAAGCACGCGTTTCGTGGTAGAGGAATTGCCCAGTGCACTATTCGTGTCATAACTTGAGCGCTGCTGTGCTGTGCGATGTGCGTGCTTTACCGGATTTCGATTAAGTCGTGTACAGTGGCATTGTACGTGCTGTACCTTGGCAGCTGCGGGTGCGAGCGTTATGGATAGGCCGAGGAAGCCGCCCCCCGCACCCGTGTCGAGATTGAGAGGAGGTGGTGCGGGCGGCAATGTAGTGAGGAATGTACGATCGATGCGGCAAGTGGATACGACGCCAATGGGATGGGAGGATTGCTTTGAAAAGATTGTGAACGTGAAGAATAAGCAGGGCGAAGAGTTTGCGTTTTATACATCGGGCTTGACGGAGGAGGAGACGCCCGTGCTGCTGCTGTTGCATGGGGGCGGGTGCACGGGGTTGTCGTTTGCGGCGATGGCGAAACGGCTGAAGGGGCACATGCCGCTGGTGGCGATGGATCAGCGGTGTCACGGGGAGACGAAGGCGGAGGGCGAGCTGGACATCGACACGCTGGTGCGGGACGTGGTGGAGGTGACGGGGTGTTTGTTCGAGGGGGCGCTGGGGCG
>JAAUYH010017434.1_pt1 | contig 20948 bp, 23 predicted proteins | sample 7278061 | NCBI WGS metagenome assembly JAAUYH01 (sample SAMN14350203, study PRJNA611818) | marine sediment metagenome | isolation source: surface marine sediment (0.6m) | place: French Polynesia: Moorea | collected 2018-08 | reverse complement strand
TTTGTGTTTTAGAATGATAGGTCTCCTACAGTGCTCTATGAAATATTCAGAAGGATAGCCAAACGGAAAGTCAAGGGTAATTGACAGAATTTTCAAAATCAGCTGTTTTTATTTTTAACACCCTTCACTTTCAAGCGTTTAGTTGCACTCTAATACCATTATTCTAATACTTCTCATATTGTGGTTGAACATATGCCGCAGTTTGTTTCGATTCCAACCCACCGGCAAAGATCTGGAAGGCGTCACAACTAAATGGAAATTGCTGTTAGATGTTCACAAATACAGCGATTGCAGTTTATCTTCTTCGTAGCTGATCGGTTTCAAAGTTTTGAAAGCACAAAATTGGCAAATCGAAATAGCATTAGACTTATTTTATCACTTAGATTACTTAGATTAAGACTAGTAACGAACATTTTTGTGATCTTTACGTATCGAGCACCAAATCAATTGAGCATACTTCAGATTTCGAGGAATCTGTGTAGAGAGAGAAGAAATCTACAGTTGAAGTACCAGCTGTGGTCCTGTTTCTCAATTTTGTCACTTTCTGCTGAATCGCAGGCAACTTGTACTGTTTCTGATTAATCTACGCGTTCCAGGAAGGCTTTCGACTCTCTAGCACCTCTTACAACAGTTCATACTGTGCGGTGCTACATTCATGCTTATTTACAGAGAATTTGTTTACAGGATAGTCGAAATTTCATATTGTCACGTAAACCAATTTCGGCCATTTTAGCCGGGTTATACAAGCTTATGTGGCATGTAACCACGATTCGTAGTTAGACTTCAGTCATCGCAGGCTATCTATTGTCTCTTCTTTGCAGCAACCAAGTAGAATCGAACGTTACTACTCACGGTTGGAATTACCGCGATCGACATGTCGGAAATGGGGTCATTCAAGGAAGATTTAGTAATAGCGTGACTACGAAGTGGCATTTCGAGCAGACTTGTGCATGGTAATTTCGATCTGCCCTTGCGAAGAGCTACGCACAAGCCGCAAGATTCTTCCAAGATCCATGCAATAGCCCGTAACAATTTCACGGTGTAAAGAAAACTTCAGGCCGCCGCAGTACATTTCAACGATATGCAGGAACAACAACGCATGAGCCATAATATGAGCTCTAATTCAATCCAGCGAAGTTGGGCATCGAAGTGCACAAAATCCGACGCACAATCGGCATACAGTGCAACGGTTGAGTGTGATTTTTTGCGCGTGTTTTTGCGACGAATGTTATTCGTTTTTCTCACACGATCTATTGTGTGAACGGAGAAAGCGAGCGTGCGAGTCGATCGCCTGACTGGCGTTCGACGATAATCTGCACACTCACGATCGGCTAGCCAACAGCGAGTACCATCACGGGTCGTCATTGAGCAACTTCGCGAGCACCGACAGGGGTTTACGAAATATAACTGAATTGGGATCAACAAATTCCGAACATTGAACGAGAACAACCCGCTCGAACCTCTACGCCCACCAACTTGCTTGGTCGAAATCGCCCATTAGAAGTCGAAACGGTAGCAGAGTGATTTTAGTAGGATCAAGCAGAAGAAGAACTATTTGAACGTTCCATTTGTGAGGGCTACATCCAGTTTGCGTACTCAAGTGCGGTGAGCCTACCGTCACGAGAACATTGTGCACCGCACACTGCTAAATACTGTATTTAAAACGCACGCGACGCTTACGAACTCTTGGTGCTTCCCGATCGAGAAAAACGTTAGCGTATTCGACAGTCGCTGGGACGAAAGCGCATTTCTCCATTCGGTAGCGGAACCGAACACAGTATGCACGACAATTGCACACAAAGCAGTAGCGCACCCTATCACACGATGTAGAGCAGCAGAAGAGAATTCAAAGTCGGAAAATCGGTAACTAGGGTTTTTGAAAATCGAACCAAGTATGATGGGGAAGGAGCAGACCTCGCGAGACGGCGTGAGCATTGTCGACGATAGCAAGTCTCGAAGTAGTTGGCGAGTGGGGATTGCGAGATGGAAACTCAACAGCGAGTTGACCCCAACGACATGGTAGCCTACTTTACCCGCAGTGGTGGTGTCCAAAACTAATGAAGATCAAGTCAGCAATAAAGTAGGAGATTCAATGAGGTGACGTGCTAAAATTAGCGGGCAACTGACGCCCATACTCACAGAAAACAAGGCTAGTACGCAGCTTGAAGACAAAGCAAAGTGACGAGATTTGGGCGATCGGTACAAGAGCAACGTACCACCTACGCACAAACATAAGCACTCAACGTAATCAAGTGAGTGTCGTAGCTCGATAGCATCAGGTGGGTGTACTGTACGGTGGTGGCTGCACCGGAAAAGCGGTACAGTGAAATCGAGACTTGAGGATAAACCGCAGGGTGCTCGAGTACAGTAGTGCAGTTATAAGGAAGCACACGATACAGTACTGTACAGTACAAGTAAATTTGTAATAGATCGGACAGAAGTGAGAAGTTGGAGAAAAGGTGCGGAAGCGAAGGTGTCGGCGGCATTGGAGTTGAATATCGTTAAGGAACGTGTGTACGGAGTTGAAGAGCTAAGTATAGTACAGTACCCCAGAAGAAGGGCGATGGTGTAGCGGAGGAGAGTGGAGAGAAGACAGTGAGGAAAGCAATGTACATTAGCACAACGGTTGTAGCAGCGGAGAGAAGAAGCACGAGGTGTGGAGTAGTGTGATACAGTAAAGCACACAGGTAGCCAGAGAAAACGAGAAGGAAAGGTGATAAAACGGTTGAAAGTGATCGGGAAAGATAAGCTCGCAACCACATGGAACAACTCAAAAACGAGTAGTAACGATGAGGGAAGGTTTGTGGGCAAGCACGCAATACAGTACAAAATGGAAGTTGGGGTGACAAAACAAGGGTCAGCGTCGAGTCATCAAAAAACGCGAAATGCGAGTTAACATTCCAATTACCCGCTGTTAAACCCTTGTGCTCTACAGCACTGTAGAAGACATGGTCAATTCCATTTCTGCAGTAACTGACCCTCTCACCTCCCCAACCGAATATACCCACCATTCTGACATGCTTTCCACTACTGTACACTTGCCATGCACTACACCTTACCCTGCACTGTATATTCTTTTACAGTAGTGTACAGTACAGTACTACACAAACACAAAGAGTTGTAGAGTGTGCGATTGAATTGTGTTTACCCAGCTGCACACCGATATTGGCACTGTGCCATGTAATCTGTTTACAATCACAACTTACAAATTTGGGAGCGGAAAGAACACTACATTCTTTCTCATCTCACTCGTTTATAACGATTTACTGCGTTTACTACAGCCCAACGGGAACAACGGCAAATCGCCTGAGCAACTCGATCGCATCGCACGGCATCGAGAATTGACACTCAACTGCAACGCAACATCGGTCATCAATGGAGTGTACAGTATTGTACAGTAGTCGTCGGCACGGCGTGACAAGCCCACCGCACAAACCCACAAAGCAGGAAAACGGAGTGTACGGCAACGTAAAGTAATGATGAACAGGGTACATGATTGAATTGTTCGACCACAATCTCAGCAAGGTGCACTCGCGACTACGGGCGCGGCTGATGACGGCATCGCCGCTGAGAGCGCGGCGTGTGTGTGCATACACTGTAACTTGCCAAAGCGGCAATGAGAGGGGGTGGATGCGGTGAGTCACACACACCGAATGCTGGAGCATATTCCGGCTGCAATTGGCGCCGACGGCCAGCTGCAAGCACACACATCGATGGGTGGCTAGGACGAAACACTGTGAGAAGATTCGCGAATCAAAGCATGACCAAGCACGAGATGCAATGTCTCGCATGTCGTCGCATCATCTTCACAGATCAAGTAAATTTTTGCGCTACCGCACCGTACAGCGCAGGATTAAAAAGATGACGTGAGTGTTCGCACAGCTGCAACACTGATGGGTAGGACTGTAGAGTGGTGATATCGCGCAGTTGCACTTGTATTTTTGCGACGATCAACTAATCAATATTGGCTACCAACACTGAACTACATGCACAACAACGACAGCGCCGTGGTTGTTTCTGCAGCTGTTGTGTCTCCTGCTGCCGCTACAGCACTATCACTTACATCAAGCGTCAATACAGTAGCCACAGTGTCGCACAGTAAAATTTACTGCTCATCTGACGTTTTTCCATGTTGGGCATCCACTCACCACCTACACTGCACTGTATCCACCAGCAACACTACAGTGAAATACACTTCTCTGATCGGTGGTGGACCAACATTCTCACCAACGATAACCTGAGTATCCCGCTCCTTACACCTATCTGTTGTTGTGCTAGACCACGGTGTTGCCGCGTCTCATTTACTCTTCTTTCAACTTTCCGACTTGTGTACGAATGTGTTATCATTCCGAACTAAATTTATAAACCCAACCCTCTCCATACACAGTTCGCACGGTCCGAATATACCGTGCGCAAGTGAGAGAGTGAACCAAGCAACGAAAGCATGCTAGCATGGATATATGGTACAGTACAGTACAGAAAGTCGCCGAACTATACGTTAAATATAAGACAAGTACGTCATGATATAGCGCGGAAGTATGAGTGGCGGCAGTGCTTGTAATTCGTATGGGCGCCCTAGAATGCTGACACCCATCGAAGGAAGGAACGAACAATTGATGGATGAATAAGTTGACATATGGGGTATGTTTGTGCGAGGGTGAGTACTGCGGTGTGGGGCGGTGGTGGTGGCGGTGGAGATGATTCGGTGAGAAGGGAGTGAGTGAGAGGGCTACAAGTAAATGAACTCGTGTCAGGCTGTCAAGGTTACAAGCGAGTGAGTGAATGAAAATCGGGACGGCGGGCGTAGGGTCGGTTGTGTTACGCGCCAACGTGTCAATAGAAAGTCAGAAATAAATCATGTAGCAATTTCATAACTGCTGCTGCTCTACAAAAGCTTTCAACTCATGCCCATACCTTCGGGCCCCACCCAAACTCTCGCACTGCGCTGTACAAACCCACAATCACGTGCCCGGCATAGGTTCCGCACGTAGTGTGCCGCAACCAGCAGCGGCATTGTACAACAAGCAATAGGACTGTGTAAAAGATTAGCATAGATAAACGAGGTGGTGCGGAAGACGGTACGACATACAAGCGTAGCACCCTGAACCGATTCTGTCATACTGGACTGTGGTCCGGTACAGTACAGTATTGAGAGTAGAGCACCAACATAAAAACCCTACCCTACCAAATTCAAGCAGCGGCGGCACACACGTTGCACACAGACGGATGAGGATAAGGACAAGCAAGGGACACGGCGCGACTCTTTAACGCACGATGGTCGGTTCTCGTCGAAAATTCGAGGCGACGTAGGACACCCAAAAATACAGTGAAACGCACGGCGGTGAACAGTAGCACTGAGTGGGCAGTGCACGTACGGTAAAACAGAGGCAACACGCACGCGGGAGTAATCCAAACAGCGCGTCCCCCGAGAGGCACGCAGGGCGCGGTACAGGAATAACTATGTGGCGCACGCTCAGCCAAAAGAATTCAGACAGGAGAATCGGAGCGATCAGCAGGGGGCGGAGTAGCGAGGGCGGGTCAACTTGGCAGCATCAGCTAACGCGCGCTATAGGTGCACTGGCGGGTGCACCTCGTTGGGTATACAGCGGCTACGTCAAGCGGCCGCGGCAAAAATGCATACCCAACGCCGATGTCATCATAGGCAGCGCCTCGGCGCCGCCGCGTGACGCGCGTGATGGCGCACACGGCGCATTAAAACGGATGACCGAGAACCCGTAACGGGTCCCGTCACGCGCGCCACCCACACGATCTCCAAACGTTCACCACACCCCCAGCGGCTCACTTCTTATACTCTCTCTCAATTTGCAACGCAAGCCGCGCCACACCGCTCCCGCGCACTACGTATGCACTGTCGTCATGGGGATGCGTAGCGATCCTTATTTTTCGCTCGGCGCCACCACCAACTGCCGATGCTGCACTGCACTGCCCATCGTTCCTCACTTTCCTGCCCTACTATTCCCACCTGTGTACGGGTCCATGCAGAGTTAGGTAGTATGTACGCCTGTGTACGGTAGTGTAGTTAACTTTCAGTGTTCCTGACTCAGAGGACTCGTTTGTTTAGAGAGCGGAGGCGACGGCGACGGCTGCCATGTAATGAGTGCAGTGCAATAGTGTGGCGAGTCATTTTAAGTCCGCGAGCGAGGGAGGCATGTTGATTTTCACTTACCTAACCTATTACTACGATGTTGACCAATACAAGAACAAAAAAACAAGTTGATATCAAAAGTCTTCCATCGAAAGTGAGTGAGATTTTTATGTCGAAAGCACAAAAAGCAAGTTACTGTACATATAGTGAGAGGTAGTGTGGGAGTTAATGGCGTAGACCGGGCACGGAATGGAACCGTTTGTGATGTCGTGAGCGAGAGGAGCGATGTGAAAATGTTTGCGTGCAGCCAGGCGCCTTGCATTGCAATCGGAATGTGTTGCTTGTAGGCTTGAATGCCACACGGCTGCGATGCGATAGTGTTGGCACGTAGGGGCTTGTGAGTCGGTCTAGTAATGCGTCGCGTGGTGCTGGAAGTGAGTGTGGCAGTGCGTAGTGATGCCGAATGGATAACATCGGGGGTGGTTGCAACGTTAGCGATGTTGTGGAACTCGATGTCGGCGATGACGGCGGCGAGGGTGTCGAGGTAATGGGTGTAGTGGGTTGCTCATCGCAGTCTTGGTCAAGCACGATTCGCCAGTGGCGAATGTGTTGAGCATCAAAGTCGGTTGCGGTCGTCATTGCGTGGCGTGGTGCAGTGAGAGCGAGTGATGTACTTTAGAGGAAAAGAAATGTGTGAGATAGATGACGGTTGCGTGGGGTCAGCAATGTGATGCGGGTTGGTGAGTGAGTGAGTGAGGGAGTGAGTGAGAGTGTGATGAGTTGGTTGGGTGTGTTGGGTGAACAAGATTTGAGTACAGAGATGGAGGAAGTGAGTAAACTTATACTGGTGTGCTCACAGGGTGGGAAGTCGAGACGGAATAGTAAAATAATAAAGTGGAAAAGCAGAAACCGGGAATGTAAGAAGAACACAGCGAGCGAAGTAGGGTAGGTGGGATAGTTGCGCACAATCAAAAAAACAAGGAAGAAAGTAAAAGTTCCACGGCATCGGTACGTATGAGAATGGAAGCAAGGCCGGGGAGAATATGATGTCCCGTATTAAGGCAAAGATTGCAACGTGGCCGTGCCGGGACACAATAGTGGGGAAGCGGCGGGAAGCTAAAGCTAGCCTACCCAATATGTACGTATCGATTTGACCGAAAGGCCGGTTGGGGGATGCTTGCTTCGTGCAGCCACGAGTTGAAGCTAGAAATGCGCAAGTTAGCGGACCTGATTCCAGTTTCGCTGCTGGCGCGTCGCGATCTTCGTCCATTGCTTACCTTCGCGCCGCTTTCGTGGCTTTGATCTTGTTTCGAGCACTTTGGCTGTCGTCGGCAAATCACGCGTGCTCGCCTGCTCTGCTTTGTTTGCACAACCTTCCATTCACCAACAACCGACTTGTGAATTCAACTTGTCTCAAGTCCCAGCAACTGCTCCACGCTTCAAACAGCTACACACCCACCGTGTACTGTACAGTGCAGTACACTGTAGCGGTACTGTAGCTACCGTATTCCATCGTTCCTCACTGTATTACCCTCTCCCACAACTTCCCCAAAGTTCCGTCTTGATCATTCGATTCCTTCATCCTTCCCTTTTCATCACCGCCCTTTTCGCAATCCCGCTTTCAACGTTTATATTACCGTACCACCGCGCATCCCTATTGATCCCATCCAATTGCCTTACCCACATTACAGTAGCGCTTCCAATCTCCGTGCCCACCTTCAATCTTGCGACCACTTGCCCAAACTCGCCTCACCTCTTCATCTCAGTTACAGTACAGCGCACGCACATCCAACAATGGAAACACGCCGTGCAAAACGCTATCGTAAAGCACACACTATTACCGATGTTAACACTAACTCTACTCCCAACTATCTAAACACGCTGCCCAGCGACATACAAGACGTAATACTACGTCACCTCTCCACACGTCCGAATCACGCACGTTGGCCTGCCTATATCCCACCCCAAGACGCCGTCACCGCATTACAATGTGCACTTGCACCCAACGCACGCACGCATCTCTGCTCCCTACACTTGCACTTTGGCTACGCCCTCCCGCCGTCTCATCGTTTCGCACTAGGCCCACAGTTGGAGTGTGCCAAGGATAGTTCGATATTCAATGATCTCCTCGTCGAACAATCGCCACGCCTCCACACCCTGACCTTCGACATGTCGCGGCTCTCCATGTACATCTTCGAGTATTGCACCAACCTACGCGTTCTCGCACTACGGTACTTTCGAGCGGAGACTCGTATCGACCCTATCCTCGAGAAATGTGGTGCCGGCCTACGCGAGCTACATCTCTGCTGCGAAACACATTTGAACGAAGGTCTCGTCGACGCCATCGCTGCGCACTGCATCGCCCTGCGCTCCATAACGCTCTTCCACGACACCGTCAACGTGTCGCTTCTCCCACTGTGGCAGAAGATCGGCGCCAACCTCACGAAAGTCGCGTTCCAACCGCCTCGCCCCATGAAGACCATGCGTTCGTCGCCCGTCTACCGCGCCGAGCTGGCCGGGATGGCCGCCGCATGTCCGAATCTCACCAACGTCGAGCTGTATCACGGAGGCAAAAACTTTCCAACTGCGCCGCTGCTCACCTCGCTGGGCAGCCAACTACGCCGCATTCGGTTCATGGTGAAGGACACATGCCCGGAACCCGCGATGCTGGAAACCATCGTGCAAGCGTGTCCCAACGCCACCCTCCAGCTGTACGTGTCGAAACACGCCTGCGACGTGCTGCGACACGCGGGTGGACGTCTACACACGCTGAAACTTCGGCACAACTTTCCGGCGACCGAGCAGTTTCGGGACATCGCGGCGACGCTGACGGGGTTGCGCGAGCTAACGCTATGCATGCGGCCCGACTCGTACGAATTCGTGCGCCACTTCTTCGACACCGCGAAACCGAACATCGTGAAACTGAATGTGGACCGCGTGGCGTTCGGGCAATTTAACGTGCTGTGCGATGTGTTGCCGGGCAAGGTGACGACGCTGCGCGACCTCGAGTTCACCACCAGGGAGCCGGTGTACGGGTGGCATTTAGACAAGTTGTTGTTGGGGAACAAGGACTTGAAGAAGATCTGGATTAATGGCAAGGTCAAGGATGGAGCGAAAGCGGGCGTTCGGAAGGCGGTAGCAGCCGCGACGGCGTCGGTGGTGAAACGATTGGGCGAGTCGTCCGGCGTGCGTGAGCTGGTTGTGAAGAACGCGAACATCAAGGGCGTCCTGCGCGAGGTGGCCGACGCGTGCGTGCCGCTGCGGGCTCGCGGAATTGATGTGATTGTGGGTGATGTGCGTTACTTGCCGACGGCGTTGAAGCTGGTACGGAAACAGCTTCAATATTGATACGACACTGGTGGTTGTGGGTGTGGGTGGGGTGGGTAGGTGGGTGGAATTTTGGAAATGCGGACATGGTGGAGGTTGAGGTTGAGGTTGAGGTTGAGGTTGAGAAATGTGGTGGGACAGAATCTAAACGATGACAAGAAGTTTCCTTCGTTGTTGGAACGCGAGAGTTCTAATCGCGAGCATCGTGTATTGTACGGTACAGACCTGTACAGTAAACAAGCGGAAGTGCAATAAACGCGGGTTATAGTTGGCGGAATTGGTTAACGAAAGAGAGATCAAGTCAGCGTGGGTGGTGGCGGTACGAAACCGGGGACGGTTGTGGTCGGTACGTTGCAACTCGTAGTCGGGCCTATCAGTAATGACAGTGGTGCAGCTACGATGCTTTCGCGGTGGGTTGCGTCGCGCGCGGCGCCAGGATTCTCCAGGGTTGCGGTGCGGGGCGGTAGCGTGAAGACCAGATTTTCCCGCATTGCTGCCATCAATCTAGGCGATGCAGTGGCGCCCTGCTTGCCAGGCGAGATTTTTAGTGTAGGTCATAGACGGACGGGCGTCGTTTTTCGTGCGTCCCGCTACGAATGATCGATTCCGATTCTGCATGGCGACGGATTTCTTCGCTTCTTCCACTTGCGCGTGTGTGTTTATTGCATGGGCGGGACAAATTTAGGGAATGAGTTATATTTTGTTGACCATTACGGTGTGATGTCGAGCGACGTAACGCACGGCTCAGTGCGCAGCTTTGAGTGTACAGTACTGTAGTTGGGCTGTGATATTTTGGTGGGCGTTTGTACGGGTGAACTCGGCTAGCATGATCGTCGATGTCCTCGTCATCGACGCTGTCGTCGTCATCATATGCGGCGGTGGTGTGGTGGTGTCCCCCACGACGGGGTTGGCAACAGGGGCAGGGAAGAAGGGGAAATAGTGGCGAGGGAGGAGATGTTAGCTTGGTCCACGTAAGCACGCGAAGAGAGAGGAACCAGGACAGTACAGTAGACGGTAAACCGGTAATGCGATAACGAGAATGTGATTTCGTTTGTCGAGCGCGCCACGTTGGGTTACTGTATTCTCGGGTGTCACGCAGCCTGCTTGTTGCACTTTGAATTGTGCGTCGGCATAGTGGAAGCGTGCGTGCGCGTGCGTGCGTTTGGATTAGGGATTAAAGTTTTTGCATTCTCCACCCTGACACCTAACGGGACGTTTTATTCTTATTCTTGCATTGCTGGATCTACCTTACTTAAACCATCGCACCACCTGCACGGCTTACCTTTTCCACTGCACCGCTCTCACCTCCCTGCTCACCCACACCATGACCACCGCTGTTGACTTCCAGTCCCAACACGACCGCCACTGGCAGATCATTCTCGCCCCTTCGCCCGTCCTCGAGTCCAGTGTGGATGCACTCATCGCCGGGCTAGTGCTACGCCGAGCTCACAAGACCGTGCCTTTACCTACGAGAAACGCCCCCTCGCTCCTGCTCGATGGCGCCGTGTGCAAGCCCTCATCTCAACAACAACGTCCGAGACTGCGATTGCAATGTAAGGCTCCTGGCTGCACACAAACCTTCTCCCATCGCTCCTCGCGTTCAAGGCATCACAAACGATTTCATTCTACCGCCGCCTATAACTCGCCGCTCTAATAATTACTCCCACACGCACACAAACACACAAAACGCATACTGGCTAACCCCCTACGGCACCTGCTTATTATATGATCTTGACTCATTTTTGCAATGACTTGTAGATATTCTTGTTGCAAATTCACGCGCACGTGCTCAAACACGCACACAATCACTTCGGGCGGTTTCTTCGACACACGCCACTGGGTTGCTCTCACTGAATAAATCAATTTTGCGATCTATGTCATTTCTCGTATTCTTTCCTGTTTGTTTGCATGACGAGATGAGATGAATAAGATGAGCATTCCACATGATCGATCAATTGATCGAAGAATATTCGTAGTGTAGACATGGATGCAGCCAAGGACATGTCACAATTGCATGCAACGTCTGTTTGCCCATTTATTCTCATCTGTAACGCGTACGTTACTCGAGGACAGGGACGGTGAAATCGAGAGAAACGAACGAAGAAAACCGAGGCGTGCGCATGAGGATGAGAAGTGTAGAACAGCACATTATAACATGGACTCTACCACATCGAGTGGGTGGAGGTGGTGGTCGTGCGCTGCGATGGGGTACTGTAATATGCTATAGATAGATCGTACGCGCGTGGCATGAAGGTGATACCAGGGCTCACATTAACACACAATAGCCACAGAGGCGGTAAGCCACGTAAAGCTACGGTGGGATACGTAAGTGCTGTAATTTAGCGGCCAATCGTGCAATCCTTTTGCACTGCTGACTACGCGGTATGACGTCACCCTAGTATAGTGCATAGCCTTGTCCATTACGACACCCTCCCACCATAGTACAGTTACTGTCCTACAGTCCAAGAAGTGTACATAGTGTACAGTAGTGTACTTGCATAGCCGTTGTACAGGAGTGAAATGGAAAGGACTGGGTACAGTGTGGGTACCGCATCTATCCTAATTCTAAAATGCAAGTTGAGCATGATTGCATGCCGCCGCCGCTACTGTACACTTGAGTGAAGTAGTCGCTGACGTTTTCCTAGTAGTCGACAAATTTATTGCTTGCTTGATTGCTCACGGGTTCCAAACCCCGGGCGATCCATTCTGTTTAGCGGCCGTCCCAATGTAAGGGTACTCGAGTCACACGGTGTACTGTACGCCGGAATCACTTGCGAACTGGACACTGTACTGTACTGCACAGCACAGTGCAGTACAACACTGTATTCTAATCTCTCCTTTCATGCGTTCCTGCAATATTACAGTACGTCCACTCCGCTCGTTTAGCTTTTTCCTCGGCGCCGTTTCTGTCCGCATAGAATCAACAATGCACTCGCACCCACCGCTACGTCTTTGTTTTAGCGCTTGCTCTATTTTCCTCGTTTCACACAATACGCGTCACGCCGGTTGCAACGTGCAGCCGAACACTCGCCACCGCATGTTCAGTTTCGGGCAGCTGTTATTTTTACTTCGCTTTCCGTTGGCTCGCAACGTGTGATCTTTCCTTCTGACTAATGTAGAGTAGGTTCAGTATTTTCTTTTCTGTTCATCATACTTCACAACTATTAGCCCTGCCTGCGTATTGCACACTTGCTCCTGATCCTGATCGATCGGTGGTTACCTGTTGTACGCTTCTACGCTACACTATGCTATGCAGTAGCACTGTTCTACTGTACGCCACCACAATGTGTTGACTGCGCGTACGTATGCATTGGCGCGTGCTTGTTTCTTCGCTTGCTTGCATGTGCACTTTCTCTCTGTGCCTTACCCTACCACTACACCTTACTACTGTCGTATTGTACGGCAGATCCTTCACCTGCACCACCACCTCCTCCCCCGTAGTCGTCTGATTATCCGAATCCCAACTTGTTGGCGGGAATGAAACAGCTGTTAGTGAGCTTGGAGCATTGAAACTAGTGCTTATGATTTAATAAATGCATACCTACTGTGCTGTGGAGTGGTTCATAAGTTAAAAGTGTTTACGATATCGGTACAGTCCTGTACCAGCTTGGGTCATGATCACGATGCTGATAGGGATGATAATGAAGATGATGATAGTGGCGGTCATGATGTTACAGTAGATGATGAGGCGATTCTGGGGATTTCTTCTTTTCACTATTCTAGACGTAGGGTTTCGCCTGCCGGACAGCGCAGCATGAGCTTTGTCACTCTGCAGGCCTTGTAGGGAGTACTGGCAGTACATTTCCTTACCCTCCACTCGCTCACTTACTCCCTCACTCACGGCTTCACCCCACCCATCGCTAACCGAATCGACGTTACTGCGCCTCCCACAGTACACTGCACTGTACAGCACTGTGATCGAGCGTGCCGTTTACAGAAACCCGCCGCTTCCTGCCCCCGCCTACCGTACCTTCCGGTCGCTCGACCACAGAACCCGTTTCGTTTCACATCTGATTGCTTCGTGTGATCGTCGCCCGTCGGCGTCACTCTCATGGTGTGTGTGTGTGCTGCTGTACGCTTGCGTGATTCAGGGATTCTACCTCCTGTACTGTAACTCGATTTACTGTGCTGTTACAGTACATTACGCTTCTGGCTAATGTACTGATACCGTACCTGTAGGTAGGTACTTTCAGCATTATGCCCTCGCCTTGCACTGGTCATTCACTCCCTCATCTTTTGTTCACGCTCCTTGTTGTGTCTGTCATTTCCCTTGTAGTGGGTGGTATGCCAACGCGGCTGTGCTCAATTCCTACTGTGTCGCAAATTTCCTTAGTGGAACGATCTCCTTCGTTGCGACTACCTGCACTTCCTCAGTCCTCCGCATTTCTACAATTCCGTCCGATCGCGTTTTGTCATACTTGGTCCATGTTATCACATTTCATTCTGCAGTACGTCACGATCTCTACTTTCTTGTTCGCTATTCAGTTGATCATTAGCACTCATTTCTTCAACTCGATAGACTTTGTCTGCTACGAGAAATGCTACTGTCGCAATCAATACCATCACTGCCGCACACTATACAAATACACGCGAACCGATCCTCTGCCTGACCATTCCACCAAACGCCACGCCTGTCACTTTCGCCACATCAAGGAGTGCGGACAGCAACGATTGTGAGGTAGCCTCCCTTTGCGGCGGACTGCGCTCGGAAACGGACGATACGGAAGCCGAAGCCATCGCTGCAAACGTCAAACCGTGAATCGGCTCGAAAAATAACACCGCCCAACCGCTCCTCACTAGCGAGTACCCAATAGTGCGAACGACGAACGTTAATGCCCCTATCACAGTTAGATATTTCGACACTACGCTTCGCATCAGTTGTGGAGCGAGCGCGAACATTGGGATTTCGAATATCACCGGCACTACCACCATCAAACTGGATAACTTGTACGAGGCACTGAGATCTTCACTGAAGTAGATAAATGCTAGATTGTACACCTTAACCGTTCCCGCCTGTAAGACGAACACAACAATGTAGAACATGGTAGGGGAAGTCCACTTCGTGTGATTTCACGAAACGCTGTCATTGCCGACAAGTTTTCCTTCTTCTCAATCGTTCTAAACTTCACTCTCACGGCTATGTTCGATATCGTCTTCGAGGTCTTGTGGTGACTGTTCAGCTACCTGGTCGGAATCTCGATGTAATCGAGTTTGTGCCAATGCGACGATAAAAAATCACGCCAAAGAAAGAATTGCCAAAATACGGTAACATTTGGACGTCCCTTGTGTAACCCGCTATTCCGCCCAATGTGAGTGCTACTATCGCCCAACTCACCGCACCCCACTATCGATCGCGCCCGAATCGATCGTGCGCGTCGGCACCGTGTCGCTGTTTCAATCTTGTCAATGACATGGTGCAAACCAATGGGTACGTCGCAGACGCAGATACCGACTAGAAGAAATGGGAACACCAGAGTTCTTGACAACGCTTGCGCGATACGTTGGACCAGAAAACAGGCGACTGAGATGGCGAACCCGCTGATACATACCAATTCCCGCACGTCCAACCTGTTCGCGATTTTGTTCAGCAACGGACTGATAAACATCGTAAACATGTACCCCGCGCTGCACAGAAACCCCACCTGTCATCGCTCAGGCCTTAGCTCTTGTAAAACAGTGAAAGAAATCGCCCTGGAAACACGAAACATGCGAAAAAGCAGAGGAAATGTACACCGCCCGCCATCTGCGCGGTGTTGGGTATTGTGTGTACCTTGCATCATGACACTTGAAATGAGCGCTTTTCATCCTCTCTATTGACGGGTTGAGTTCACAATTGTCTAGTTGCGATTTGAATCTGGCGAACCACACCCAGTCAATGCTACGTGAATGACCGTCATACCCCACCTAATCCGTGCTTGCGAGACAGCTCGACTTTTTCAATTATATCAGGCGAAGCTTCCTATTACTATGGTCGTATTGCAAATTGGAACTGATACTCACACCTGCTACATACCACATGCTCGGGGGAGAGTAAGAGACAACAATCATTCATTTTCCATCGTGTGGGACAAGGATAGGAGGAAGCTGAATAGTTTAAGGAGAAATTCTCGTGTTCCAACGTACTTGGATAACTGGGACGAGCTTGACGATTAGACCTTCAATTTCTCTGTTGGGTCAGGAAATAGATTTCTGATATTTCGGAACCTCTGTGTGGACACTAGCATTTTCCCGCCCGGACAAAAATGTCTCCTACTTGTACACCTTTCTACACTACAACGGTTCTTCACTTAGAGCCTTACAATTTCTTGCCACCCACATAACTGTAAGTCGATAATGTAGAGCTCAAATGTAAAATGTAATCTGCACTGCACTAAGACCTCCGATTAGCTCAATACTCTGTATTCTAGTGTCAGAAACGCGCACAGTTGTTAATTGACTCCTGAAGACTACCTAAATGTTTATGCGATCATTGAGCACATAGCTTAGTTCAATGCAACTGGATCTTTATTGATTCGAAAAACTCGCTCCATTCCATTATCAATACTTAGAAAACCTCTATAGAAATTTTGAATATTCGCCATGTCAATCAACTAAACTGAGAAGGCCAGTAGCTGTATGAAAGAGGCGCTAAATACACCGCGTGATAACTTTCTGGCGTGGCGCAGTGAAACATAGTTTTAGCCTGAATGAGCAACCGAATTGAAGAATTGAAACCGAGCGAAGAGTTGCCAAAATTCTTCTGAAAGAATTAGGAATTATTTGGCAATTATAATTGGTAATTAGTTCCACGTATCTGGCCAGGTTATTCAGAAAGTTGTTCAATGACGCCTAACTCTCGAAAGAAGGGTATACTCTCCGACAAACGCAAAAATCAAATTTTTATGACAAAATAAAATTCATTGTTTTGTGAATCCGATAGCCATTGAAGAGAAAATCATTCTAGCATATGGAACTAATTCTGTGAGCCTTAGTGGAGGGCTATGCCTAAATCTTTTCAAATATAAATAGATTGAAATATGAAAATCAAAACTATTTTAGAAGCTCGAGCAATATCGAAAAGCATACAGTAAAGAATGAAAATTCTGCTGCTTATTTTCAATACATGTACATTCGACCATACGTATACATACATATAAATACGACCCGGCCGAAAAATAATCAATGAATTTCAAATCACCGTACCTTAGAAAATAGTTGATGCCTATCCATACAATTGTTATAAATGAAGGAAAGCTAAATAAAGTTTAGCGGAGAATGCCATTTTCTCGATGCGACTGCCTATCTCGCGCACATTGCAATATATTCTAATGCTTATGCATTTCCATAAATTTGATAAAGTAGTGACAGCAATACCTATTATTCCCAGTATAATTCGAGGCTTGAGACATACAATAGATTGTAGTAGCTCTGAATACATTTATTGTCACGTAATTCCAAAAAAACCAAGGTGAGTTAAATTAAGAGTTTTTGTTAACCAATTCATAGGTCTTAACTTGCTCCTCTATCCGACGCCGCGCTTTCTTCGCAAATAATCTCACAATGGTCCAGATTTTTGCACGAAAGCGGCACCATACCAGAAAACAGAAAATCCTGGTAACTTTTCAATAAAACAAAAACTATACTAGAGCAGTATAGATTTTAAGGCGCAGACATTCGAAGATGATTCCCGAGAAGAATATCGTCAAATTGATTTTCTTCGATGCATTGGCTTCCAAAGCGCGATATTCGATTCCTTAGCGGTACTTTAATTACAGTTTCAGCTTGGTCTTTCCTTCAGATATAAATATTGAGTTTGCTGACGTCTCCGTACTTTAAAAAGCAATCATCGGCAAAAAGGCAGACACGTATTGTGTATCATTTTGCCTCACCATGCAAGATTGTCGTCTTATTTGTAGTATTGTTAAATAGTTAGTACATTTTAACTGATACACGAAAAAAAATTTAGTACGCGAGAATCTTTAATCTTTTCTGCCATGAATTGCGTAGGATTGATTACGGAAAATGTAAGCTACGCTCGGCAGTTCTGATGAACAGAGGAAAATTCTCGAAATGCATTTTCAATTCTGCTCATGATTTAGTGGCTAATTTGCGGCCTGTCGACCTTGGAAAATCTTCACTGCCCTATTTTGCTGAAATTGGTGAACCCATATTTTAATTGGGTTTTTGATGTAAGCAGTGGTGCCATAGTCATGTGTGAAATAGACCGTTTCCGCTCACCTAAGTCATCTATGCGCAATCACGTTGGATATTCAGCGGTATTTCTAGCGCTCATCTGCGTGCCCCATGAAGCTAACGCGCACATCACAACTCCTACGTCTGCGCCTCTCCAACAATCCCACGTGTCCGGTATCGCGCAGCAAGAGGTATCCTCACGTTCATACACAATACAGAAGCGCACCACCCACGTTGTGGACTTCAAGAGCTCCCGCTGGACTGTGTCAAAAATATTTTTATAGACGAGCCTTTTTTTCGCCAGTTACGCTAGTTTCGTACTATAGTACTATACAAAATTTTTGCGAAACACGTGAACGAGCGCGTCAAACAGTTTTCGAGCCGTTGTAAAATGCGAGGCCCAATAAAGTATTGCAAATAAATTCTCAAGCGCCGTGAAAGAATGAGAAACTTGAAATGTTGTAGCTCACTCTGTAAGTAGATGATCCAAACGCAACTCGAATCTATTCCATACTTTTAGCTCTCGCTTAACATACGTATGTATGATTAGTAGCGAACTACTGGGTGAGTTCAACAGAAATAACGAACAGATTCAGAGGGGAACAACAGAATGAGCTCTAGAACTCTCGTTTAGTGATGATTGAATTCTTTCAAACTCTAATGAATTGTGTCAGACACAACCGGACACCGCTTTGTTCTTCGAATTTTCTGTTTGCACTTACTACGTCCTATCAGTGTAAAGTTCAGCTGCAGACTTCCTTTCTTCCGACAACAGCAAGTGTGGTTGATATAACGCAAGAAGTTGTTCATAAATTGGTAAATCGTTATTCGTTGTTTTTCCTTTTACATTGACGGTTACTGTACTATTTATGATGTAATTTGAATGAGTTCGTCAGACGTAGAAACTTATACCGCGGCAGTACATGACTGGATGTTGATTTTTCTGGCGAACAGGTGTTGTACTCATACTCCCACATGTTCTTTTAGCGCAGAACAGTCATTGAAGCATCATTGAAATCGCGCAATTCCATAGCTGCTGTGCATACGTAGAATAGGATAAAACGTAATGCAGAATCGCACATGCGGCAGGGGACACTCAAATTGATGCATACGGAATTGATTGCAGGACAGTGCTGCAGAACGAGAGTAGTACGACCGAATTGTGCGGCATCATTTTGGGGCAGTAATACGAACGATTCCTTCAAGTAAAGCTGTTGGGTGAGTTGGAAATACCGCTCGCACTTGAACATACTGGTCCACAGCCTAGTGACACTCCAGTCCGCCCCTATCGAGATTTACGTGTTCCCAACGGGGTTCTTCATCGGAATTATACAAGATGCGGTCACGTTTAGCGATTTTATAGTAGGAGACAATTCTAACACTCTGGTAAACTCTAGTTGTGGTCCAATTTAAGTGCGAATGATCTCCAGCTGCTGGGCCGACGGTCGGTGCTGCAAAATTTGGTTCCAGGCTGATGTTGGAGGATGCAAAACACTGTGGTTCAGAATTAAGAATCGGCAGACAAGGTTACGAACGACAGAAAATGAAACAAGGCGCAGCTCTATGCCGGTTCAGCAAATGTTAACCACTTCTTGGTTCCCAAAATTGTTTCGAAACGGAGGTTCCGGTTTCACTCAGCGCATCATTCCGGGCAAAAAAATTCGGCTGCATAGTTGGGCAGAGTTAGCGTTTATGCGGGTTTACGGGTAGTGTTTCAAATAATAATATAATATTTTTGAACTGGATGAGTAACTGCTCTGATTCTACCCCAAAACATTATTGAATTTTAATTGTAATTCTACAAATTTCCAGTAATATCAATACTTCGTAGACTTGCCTCTATTCAACTTCACGAAACTAACTATAGTACGCATAGAACGTAGTAGTTTCACAAAGTACCCATCAGGCATGAGCATCCACTCACTTTCCAGTATGTTGAACAAATCTGTAGTGTTCGTAGGATACGTAGGATGTGCAAGTAACCGTTTCTTCAAGAAAGCCCATGCATTCTCGATCGAAATGAGGACCACAGTTGTCCTGCTAATACACCATGTTATTCGTGCTTCCATAGTGCTGTACGGAAAATGGAACAGCGTGTACTTCCAAGATAGCTTGATATTTTTCCCTGTTGAGTGTCCCATTAATGAGAACCAACGGTGTGCGTCGACGAGTAGAGAATGCAGACCAAACAGATATCCCTACGTAAATAGATTAGAAACTGGGACAAATATTAGAATTATTGTAACGTAGTCCAGGCAATCGCTGAACTATTTTGCGTTGCACCTTCGGACGTACTGTCACTGATGTCTCGTCGCTAAATAATACAATCTCCCACTTGCCTTCATTCCGAGATTGATGATGGAATGCTCATTGCGTTTTTCTCTTCTGATGTTTACGTGTTAGATACGGCTTACACAAAGCTACATAGTTCTTGATTTGTTTTTTGTAAGAACTCTCCGCACTATTGATATGCTGACCTGGTCTGAATTCACTGAATTTTGCATTTATGACACGTGAAGACTTAAAACGATTCTCTCTCGTGCATTTCAGCCATGCACGAATACATGTCGCTGTCAATTTTCGTTTCTGTCCTCTTGTTTCTTCATGTTCATTGTTGCGGTCGTTTCTTCTACGAATAATATTGTATACAGTTGACTGTAGAATACTGTAATTCCTCAGAATTACATGGTGATGTACACTAACATCCGTCGAATCCAACATTGCGTTTTTGCGCTGCTCCGAAACTTATTTTGTCCCTTTTGTTCTCGCTATGTACCACTTCTTGTTGCGGATGACTAATATATTGAATGGATTCGTGTAATACTGGGTACAGACCTAATTTCTAAGTGTTATATTATTTTGACAAACTACCTGTACAGTTTATATTAAAGCGTTAGCCAAACTATAATACCAAACTGAATTGAAGAGCCCAGAAATGATCGTACAATATTGCGAATTTCCGAGAATCATAACAGGTGGCTGTCCAAGACAACCTTTATGCAGTTCAACAACTCTTAGGCTCTTCTTCTATATCAGTTTGGAATCGACTGTATGCAAATCGGGGAACAGTATTCATATCAATATTTCAAAATGAAATGGAGTACTTCAAATATCAGTAGTCCACTGATTGTGGATGGTATTACCATCATGAAAATCAATTTTATGTAATTGATAGTTGTGATTGCTGGTGCCCGACTATACATTAGGATGGAAGTTGCCCGATTCCTGTATTGATTAGAATTTGAAGACGAATAACTGAACACCCATTTCTCACCTTCGAAATCTGTCTTGCCAATGCGTTGAAAACCATGCCAAGAGATACAATTTGATGCCTTAGTCATGT
>JAAUYH010045686.1_pt1 | contig 20956 bp, 26 predicted proteins | sample 7278061 | NCBI WGS metagenome assembly JAAUYH01 (sample SAMN14350203, study PRJNA611818) | marine sediment metagenome | isolation source: surface marine sediment (0.6m) | place: French Polynesia: Moorea | collected 2018-08 | reverse complement strand
GAAAGAATCGAAACCCACCACATAGTATCTGTAGCAAAAGGTGGACGAAACGACGTAGAAAACCTGATGCACTTACACGAAATGTGTCATAAACAGGTACACAATACCAAGCCAAAAGCTTGAAGTATGGCTTGAGCCGTGTGACGCGAGAAGGGTCACGCACGGTTCTTAGGGGGGTGCGGACTGGTAACAGTCCAATCCTACCCGACAGAAGACAGCAGGAGTGGATGGAATAGCATCTCTGTCCCCAGAAGCACGTCAAAAACTCACAGGACAACTCAAATTAACAGGAAAAAGTAAGCCTACCCGTAGAGTATGGATACCCAAACCTGGAAGAGACGAGAAACGTCCACTAGGAATTCCCACAATATACGACCGCGCCTTACAAGGAATAGTTAAAGCTGCCCTTGAACCAGAATGGGAAGCTCGATTCGAGCCGAACTCATATGGATTTAGACCAGGACGTTCCTGTCAAGATGCAATCAAACATATTAAAGATGCAATTCAGAACAAAGACAAATATGTTCTGGACGCTGATCTTGCCAAATGTTTCGACCGCATCAACCACATAGCCTTACTCCGAAAACTCGGTTACACAGGCAAAATCAGGCAACAGATTAAAGCCTGGTTAAAAGCAGGTGTTATAGATTCTGGGGTATTTACTGCCACATCTGAGGGAACACCGCAAGGTGGGGTAATAAGCCCTTTACTGGCTAATATTGCCCTCCACGGGATGGAAAATATGTTGATTGAGTTCGCCAAAACTCTCGACATGAGAAGGAAAGACAAACCCAATAGCCAGATAAGTTGGCAACAAAAGGTTAAATCCTTAACCTTCATAAGATACGCCGATGACTTCCTGGTATTACATAAAGACCTAAACGTAGTCACTCGATGCAGAGAACTAATCTCTGAGTGGTTAAACGGCATGGGACTAGAACTAAAACCCTCCAAAACCAGAATCGCCCACACTCTACATCCAGAGCTAAGCGAAGACGGGCTAGCTGGATTTGACTTCTTGGGTTATCACATCCAACAATTTCCAGCAGGTAAGTACGTAAGTGCCAAGCACCCAAGTACCCTAAAACCTTTGGGTTTTAAAACACTCATCACACCTTCAAAGGATGCCTGTAAAATACATCAGAGAAATATCAAAGATGTTATTAAGAAACATAAAAACTCCCACCAGGCTAAGCTTATTAAGGAGCTTAATCCAATCATCAGAGGATGGACAAATTACTACTCCTTCTCCGATGCCCAAACAACGGGAGAGCTTACAAGGCAAGACCACCTCATATTCCAGAAACTTAGAGCCTGGGCTAGATACCGAACTGGTAAATGGAACAAGAAAACTAAGGCTAAATACTGGAAAAAAATAGACAAGAATAACTGGGTCTTCGCAACCAGGTCAGGGGACGTGAACCCCCTACGGTTACTAACACACACTAAATTCGGCAGCAGTAGCACAGAGTATGTCAAAGTTAAAGGCGAAGATAGTCCGTTCAACGGAAAGCTAGTTTACTGGAGTACCAGAATGGGTAGAAGTCCCGATCTGCCGACTCGGAAAGCAATATTGCTAAGGAGTCAAAAAGGTATATGCTTCTGGTGTTGTCTACGCTTCCGAGAAGGAGACATTTTAGAAGAAGACCATATACTTGCCCGCGCCCTCGGTGGCAAGGATGAGTATAAAAACCTTCAACTCCTTCACGGACATTGCCACGATGAAAAAACTGCCCTCGATCTGGAATATATCAAGGAAAAAGAACTCTCCAATTACTATGATAACTTTTCAAAAGAATTGAACAAGTATGACTGGTACTGGAAGAACGATATCCTGTATATCCCAGAAACCAAGAGCAGGGGTGTTCAATGACAAGATAGATATATTGAGTAGCCGTGTGAAGGGAAAACTTTCATGCACGGTTCGGAGGAGAGGGGATAAGTGGTAACACTATCCTCGACTCTCTAATTGAGTGTCAAAACGGCAATAAATCTTATTGCTCATACTTTCTAAACCATTTAAAGTTTTCTCTATCTGTCCTCCTATTCCCTATTAATCATCCCAAAAAAGCATAAATACCCATAAAATAAAATAGTTGTAATTTTACTTAATATTTGAGCGATTTAATGACGACAATGATAGAAATATATACTTGGGCTTACTGTCCTTACTGTATTCGAGCTAAAGCTCTGTTAGATAAAAAAGGCGTTGAATACAGTGAATATTGCATTGACGGCGATGAAGAAGCAAGAGACAAAATGGCACAGAGAGCCAATGGGAAAAGAAGTTTACCCCAAATCTTTATAGACGATCGCCATATCGGAGGCTGCGACGATCTCTATGCTTTAAATAGTCAAGGGAAATTAGACCCTTTACTTGAAGGTCGTGCTGCTTAGTTATAAAGTTTTAGAGCAGCTATATTAATTCTTGACAAGGACAGAGGGCGTGAAATTAGCATTTATCATCGATCCGATATCTTTACTCGATCCCGGACACGATACTAGTGTGGCAATAATGGAAGCTGCACAAATATTAGGTCATGAGGTTTGGATTACCCAAGCAAATCAGTTAAGTGCGATCGAGGGTAAAGCTTGGGCTAATCTGCAACCAGTGCAACTAAAACCAGTAAAGTTAGTAGATGGGCATTGGCAAGTTGAAAAAGATTGGTATCAAGTAGGCGATCGACTGTTTACCTGTCTAGAGGAAATGGATGCAGTATTCATGCGTACCGATCCGCCTGTTACCATTCCTTACCTCTATGCTACCTATATTCTCGATTTAATTGCTCCAGAAAAAACTCTAGTAATTAATTCTCCGAGGGGGTTGAGGACTGCCAACGAGAAAATGTATGCTCTTCAATTTCCCTCTGTCATTCCTGAAACTATTGTCAGTCAGGATAAAGCAGTTATTGGTAAATTTTTAGATGCTAAACAAAGGGCTGTGCTTAAACCCTTAGGGGGAAAAGCAGGAGAAGGAATTTTATTTTTAGAAGCGGGCGATCGCAATTTTAATTCTCTAGTAGAAATTAGTACCAAACAAGAAAAAGAACCAGTAATGGTACAAGAATACCTACCCGCAGCCAAAGAAGGAGATAAAAGAATCATCTTACTCGATGGAGAACCTATTGGGGCTGTTAATCGTATTCCTACAGGTAACGAATTTCGGGGCAATATGGCAGTAGGGGGAAGAGTAGCACGAGTAGGTATTACCGAAAGGGAAAAAGAAATTTGTGCTACTGTCGCCGATAAATTAAAAGCGGATGGTTTATATTTTGTCGGGCTTGATGTTATTGGCGGTTATCTAACAGAAGTAAATGTTACTAGCCCTACAGGAATTAGAGAAATCGATCGCCTGAATAATGTCAGTTTGGGTAAGCAAGTAATTAAATGGTTAGAAGAGAAAGTAAGTAATAAGTAATAAGTAATGAGTAATGAGTAATGAGTAATAGTTTTAACGACTAACGACTAACAACTAACAACTAATAACTAAACAATGAATGCACTCTCAATACCAACTTGGATGGTTCATACTTCTAGCGTCATTGAATGGATTGCTGCGATTTGGTTTATCTGGAAATATGGGGAAATAACAGGCGATCGCTATTGGTGGGGTTTATCTGCTGCTATGTTACCTGCTTTAATTAGTGCTATGTGTGCCTGTACCTGGCATTTCTTTGATAATCCTGAGTCTTTAGAATGGCTGGTAACTCTTCAAGCTTCGATGACGGTTTTAGGAAATTGTACTCTGTGTCTGGCTGCATGGTGGATTTGGCGTTCTTCCCGTCAGTTAGAGTAGTTGTCATGTCGTACTTTTTTTCGTACGATACAAATAATAAATAGTAAACAACTCATACTATGGAAAATATTTCTGTTTCTAACGCCCGTAGTAATCTTTATCGTCTCATTGATGAAACAGCAGAATCTCATACTCCTATTGCCATTGTTGGCAAGCGCAATACAGCAGTTTTAGTATCTTTAGAAGATTGGGATGCCATTCAAGAAACTCTTTATCTAACATCAATTCCTGGTATGAGAGATTCAATTGTAGAAGGAATGAATACTCCTTTATCAGAATGTGCGACTGAGGAAGAATTAGAGTGGTAGATTCTCAATTATGGGAACTTCGCTATACTAGACAAGCTCTCAAAGATGCTAAAAAGCTAAGTTCATCAGGATTGAAGCAGCAAGCAGAAACTCTACTAACAATTCTTAAAAAGAATCCTTTTACTAATCCACCTCCCTACAAAAAATTAATGGGAGATATGAGAGGCAGTTATTCTCGCCGAATCAATATTCAACACCGTCTTGTTTACCAAATATTTCCAGAAGAACGTACAGTTAAAATGATTCGTATGTGGTCTCATTATGATGATTGATTTCTAATTTGGAGCGACAGTTTTTGGTTTTTTATACTTTAATTTGTAGCTAATTTTGATGTTATCTAAAGATAGTTTATTTGCCCTTTCTTTATTTCCTTATTTAGGATTTCTCTGGTTTATTACGCGATCGAAGAAGTTACCTCGTTTAGCTTTAATTGGTTTTTATGTCTTGTTAATATTTGTGGCTGTAACTATTCCTGCGGGGATTTATGCCAAAGTACACTACGGAGAGGCTTTAGCTAATGTAGATTGGTTACACGGAAGTGCAGAATTATTTTTAACTCTTTCTAACATTTTAGTCGTGTTGGGTTTTCGACAAGTAGTAATTGAAAAACAAAAAACTTCTAAGCCAGAATCAGAATGAAGTATTAACAGTTGCCAGTCGTTAGTTGTTAGTTGTTAGTTGTTAGTCGTTAAAACTATTACTCATTACTCATTACTTATTACTTATTACTTACTTTCCCTTCTAGTCATTTAATAACAGCTTTAATTTCTCAGTTGCCACATTTTCATACTATTGTCTGCACTACCACTAATAATACTTTTTCCATCAGGAGCGATCGCGATCGATAATACTTTATCAGTATGTTCTCTAAGAGTACAAATTTCTTCTCCTGTTTCTAGCTGCCACAACTTAATAGTATTATCCCAACTACTACTCTCTGAATCTTCTAAGTTGCTATTTGTTACAGAATTCGACGCAGTTGAAAGCCAAGACGGTTTACCCGTTGGATGAAAACTAGACAGCACCGCCGACCAAGCTGGAATTAAATTCTAGCTTGCACGCGTGCAGTGGCATTCCGCCACCTTTAGGTGCTTTGAAATATGGTATAATTCTCGATAATGTGAGTAAGAACAAGGTTTGTCGCATCGACTCTTTGCTAGTAGGGGTGTAATTCCTGTCAGTAAGAAACTAGGAATATTGATTTTCCAAAGACTAAGGCACAGACAAGCAGGCAGCAGAGATAGCGATTTATAGCTCTGATTTGAGTAAAACCACTTTGAAAGCGAAACCAATATTCAAATGTAAGCGCAACGCATATGGTGAGGGCGTAATTTTGAATACGATTCAAAATGCTGACCGCCCGAACCCGAAGGCTGTTAATCATCAGTATGTCAAAGCGTGTAGGTGGTTTTTGACTGCCACCACTAGATTTCTAGTGACAGCTAATTCAGGATTGAGTAGTGCGACAAATTTTGTATTCATGACCTGGGTTAGAATCCAAAGTGCTTCAGCCGTTGGAGAAGTCAATAAACCAAGCAACTAATTAAGATATAGATAAAGATGCTAAAGCTTGGTTAGTAATTGTGTCGATCGCTTCTAAATTTATAGCTTGAGTGGGAGATTGACAACTCAGCCACAGTAGATACTCTATATTACCAGCAGGGCCAGTAATCGGCGACCAAGTTAATCCTTGATATTGCCATCCTAATTTTTCTGCTGCTTGCCAAACTCGAAAAATAGCCTCAGCTTGATCTTTAGAGTTACGAACTACACCTTTTTTGCCTACTCGCGATCGACCTACTTCAAATTGGGGTTTTACTAGTAACAGTACTTCTTTTTTGCCAGTCAACAAATTCCACAGAGGTTCTAATACTTTGGTAAGGGAAATAAAAGATAAGTCCATCACTCCTAAGTCGGCTGGACATTCTTCGCCATATAATTCAGTAGTATCAAGATAGCGAAAATTAGTCCTTTCTTTTAAAATTACTCGTTCGTCTTGACGCAGAGTCCAAGCTACTTGTCCGTAACCCACATCGACACCATAAACTTTTTTTGCTCCTGCTTTTAACAAACAGTCTGTAAAACCTCCAGTAGAAATTCCGCCATCGAGACAGATACGATTTTCTACATTAATAGCAAAATGTTTAAGAGCTTTGGCTAGTTTTTCTCCACCACGAGATACATAAGGAGGTTTGGCTAGTAATTCAATTTTTGCTTTGGTATCAATTTCTGTCCCTGGTTTATCTATCAGTTGCTGATTTACTCTTACTTCTCCAGCACGGATACATCTTTGCGCTTTTTGTCGTGACGAACAGAGGTTAAGTTCTACTAAAAGGGTATCTAGTCTTTGTTTTGCCAAAATTAACTTAAATATTTTATTATTTGCTCGACGATCGCCTCAGGAGATAAAGTTACACTAACAACTAAATCTGCTTGCGGTTCTTCTAAAATTTTAAACTGACTGCGTAACATCCCTGCTTGCATAAAATGCTCTTTTCTTTGTTGAATTCTGGCTAAAATCTGCTCGTAATCTCCCTGTAAATAAATTAAAACAACTTCAGGACAATTTAATTGTAGAATTTCTCGATAAGAAGATTTGAGGGCAGAACAAGCCAAAATAGCACTTTTATCTTGACTAATAGTATTATGAATTAGGTTGTTTAATTTTAGTAGCCAAGGTTTACGGTCTTCATCGTTTAAAGGAATACCGCGACTCATTTTATCGATATTTTCTGCTGGATGAAAATCGTCTGCATCGTAAAAAGTCCAGCCAGTGCGATCGCTCAATAGTTTACCAACGGTAGTTTTTCCAGAGCCAGCTACGCCCATTATGATACAGAACATATATTAGTAACCAGTAACCAGTTGCTCGATAAACCTACTCATGAATTTAACTCATAACTGATAAGGTGATAACTGTTGAGTAATAGTTTTAGTTTCTCATAATAAGCGATCGATAACATTTAAATCTAAATAACTCGCATCTTGAATTTGCCCTTGAATAACCTCAAAAGGTTGTTCTGGTTCGCCAAGATGATTTAATACTAATACCGCATTACTAAAATCTTGATTTTTCGTGTAATCATTGACGGTAACAATCGTTTTTAGTCCTGCTGCTGTAGCTGCTTGTAGTCCATGATAGGAATCTTCTAAAACAATACATTCTTCAGGTTTTAACTCCATCTGTTGCAAGACATAATGATAAATATCTGGTGCGGGTTTCTTAGCAGGAACAATATCCCCCGCAGCAATAATTTCAAACCAATCAGGATTGAGAAATTTTTGTAACAAAGCTATAGTATTGGGTAAAGCACTAGTAGTCGCGATCGCTAAACGAATTTTTTGTTCTCTCGCCTCTCTAATTAATCTTTCAACCCCAAGACGTAGGGGAATCGCTCCTTCTTCTAGCAATTGACGATAATATTTATTCTTAGCAAGATGAAGCTTGGTAATAAAATTTGTTAAGTTCTTTTTTGGCGGTTTGTCATATTTATAATGCTCAAAATAAAAGCGAATACGCTCTTTTCCTCCTGATATCGTCAGTAATTTGCCATAAAAGTCTACTGACCAATGCCAATCTAATTCTGCTGCTGCAAAAGCACGATTAAACGCGGTGCGATGACCGTTTTTTTCTGTTTCTGCTATTGTTCCATCTACATCAAAAATTAACGCTTTGAGCTTGGTCATAATTTTTATCTTAGTTACAATAAGGTAATCTAACAAAAAAGATAAATCCCCAAGCTATTGACTTTTTTCTTTTTTGTTGCTACACGAATAGACAAATATTACGTAACTGTATGTTACCCGACAAGGCGATCGGCAAAACAGTAGACTCTATCAGAGAAACTAATAACCAGGATTTTTCTAGTTTGATGCCTAGACCTGGTTGGTACTAGGTAATAGGGTTATTGCTAGTAAATTAATGCCCTAACTCTACATACTGCTTTAAAATACGAGCAGTACAAAATTTCTATATTTCTTAATGATTATTTACTAGCTTTGAGAAAAGGATTTTTATCCGCTCGACTATTTTTTACAAATAACAAGGAGAGGCTGAAAATTCATTGTTAATCGATGAATAAGAGCAGTTTTTATGAGTAGTATTAAGCTATTTAATGCTGATGAAATTTTAAATAATTACCAACAAGGTCAACGTAATTTCAACGCAATTAAGCTAATAAAAGCTAATTTAAGTCACGCTAATCTCAATAGCATTAATTTGTCTCAAGGAAGACTTATTAAAGTTAATTTTAGTAAAACAAAACTTATTAATGCCAATCTCGATCGGGCTGATTTATCTCAAGGTAATTTAACTGGTGCACAATTAATTGATGCTAAATGTTATCAAACTAATTTAACGGCAACTTCTCTAGAAAAAACTAATTGCAGTGGAGCAATTTTTAGTAGTGCTATTTTATCTCAGGCAGATTTAAGTGATGCCAATTTAATTGGTTGTAGTTTCATTTCTTCTCAACTAAAAAACACAAACCTAACTAGAACGAATCTAACTGGAGCGAGTTTTACAAGTGCAGTATTAACTCAAGCTAATCTAAGTTTTGCTATCCTAACCAAAGCAATTTTAGTAAATGCTAACTTGATAGAAGCCAATTGCCAAAATGCCACTTTAATTCGTGCTTATCTACATAATGCTAATCTAAGTAAAGCTAACTTAGAAGGAGCTAATTTGAGTTTTGCCGATTTGAGGGGAGCTAATTTAAGTTTTGCCGATCTCAGAGGAGCTAATTTAGAGGGAGCCAATCTTAAAAATGCCAATCTTAAAGGTGCTAATTTATCTCAAGCCAGTTTAGAAGGGGCAGAGTTGAGTAATGCTAATTTACAGCAAGTAACTTTAACTCAAACTAATTTAATCGGCACTAATTTGCTAAATGCCAATTTATCTCAAGCAAATTTATCTCAAGCAAATTTATCTCAAGCAGGTTTGCTATTCACTAACATGAAGAAAACTAATTTAATGGGAGCAGAATTAACAGAAGCTAATTTGATTGGAGCAAACTTATCCCAAGCTAATCTTCTCGAAGCATCTTATTCCGCAACAATTATGCCCAATGGCAAAAGGACAGAATAACTCGATAATTTTTGACAATGAAAAATAAATTAGTCTTTGTTTAATTTACGATAAGAGGATAATCGGGAGTAGGATTTAAAGGACAGCTAAAAACATATTTGCCAGGAGAAAGTGTAATTTCATAATCTTGGGTTTTTCCCTGAATTAATCCTCCTCCACTTACTTTCGGTAGATTTATTTTTTTAACTCCTGCTCCTCTTAAATAAAAGCCCAGTTCATAAGGAACATCAGAATTAGTCACTCGAAAAATATGCTTTCCAGCTTTTAATTCTAGAGGTTTAAACTTAGGTTTTCTTGTAGATAAAGTTTGGCTATTAATCTGTTTACAATCTACAGATTGCTTAGGCTGATATTGGTAATCTCGTGCTTCTGTTTCCAAAAATTGACATCCTGTTTGAGTCAAATTAATTACTGTTGCTGCTTCAGATTGAACAGATGAGGGAGTATTAGTTTGGTTTGGTAGAGAGCAACTTACTAACAAAGCTAACCATAAACTACTCCTTAATATCTTAAGAGAATTAATCATGTTACTTTTAATTTTTTTTTAATAAGTTAAATAACAAAAGTTTCTACCTTACTGAAGTTACTTAAAGAAACTTTGATACTAAATTTTTTTCCTATTTCTTCACTAAAACGAAACTCTATACTCTCTGTCTTTTTAGCTTGAGCCTGCATGACTAATTGCTCTCTTTCATCTAATATGGTTATTTCTAACCCATAAGGCAGGTGAGTACAAATATAAGTGGGAGAGACTTTAACCGAAATTTCAATTTCTTCTTTTTTTTGAGACTTAATATTTAAGATCAAAGCTATCTGACTAGTACTATAGATAGACTTTAATTCTATTAACTTTACACGGGTTACACCAGCATCGTTAGTTAAATTGTTCGTTTTACTAACGGTAAGTTGAGAGGTGCTACAAAAAGAAAATGTACTGTTGGGTAAAGTTAACTTATCTGGTTGTTGCCAACTACGCTCAAATACTCCATCTAACCACTGACTCAATCTTACAGGTTCGGGTAGTATTAATGGTTTTCTTTGTCTTTGTTGCTCTAGATAAGTGGGTAAATCTTCTAGAGATTGTAGTGTAGATAAAAATATTTTACCCTCATTCAATTGACTGACAAACCCCAATATTTTTGCTTCCTGTAAAGATGGACTTAACTCTACAGCGATATAACCGATTCTGCCGAACCAGACTTCTGCTGGCACACTTATCCAGTTAGTTGACGATTGTATTCTTCTACACTCTATCTTGCCACAATTAATAATATCTAAATCTGCTACGTCCATCAAAGATTGGAACATAGGATTCCAGCTATCACTAGTTTCTAAACTAGTTTTCCAGCCTAAAAGATTAAGATAAATTTGAACACTCCATACAGTTAAAGTATTTAAATAAACTTGTCTTGCTTTCTTAAGATTTGCTTGATAGAGACTAAACTCTTTTGCTCGATCGTGAGCACTTATCCCTAGGGAAACTGTGTATACTAAAAATTTGGTCATCAATTCAATCATAATTGTATTTCGTCAAATTATTAACTTATTCTTGTAGTTTTTTTTGTAGCAAAGAAGCAAATTTTTGACAACAGCGTTGAAAAAAACTACTAAGAGTAGGAATCGCTACATCTAATTCTTTAGAGATTTCTTCCCAATTTTTTCCAGAAAATCTAGCTAAAGCTAGATTTTGGAAATTGGCATTTTGCTTATTCCTAATATGAGTTAATTTAAAAATATTGTCAGGATCTTCTTCTATATATTGATAAATAATTTCAGATAAAAAAGGTTGGTTTTCTTTTTGATAAATTTCTTCTATATCTTGAATAGAAGATAGTTGTTGACTCGGTAAATAATTAGAGCGACGGTAACAATCAAAAATTAATTTATCTAGTCGAAAATTTACCCAATTCATGAACTTTTTGTTACCTCTATCGGGATCGTATTTGTCAATATTCAGGCAAATATAAGTCAAAGTTTCTATCATTGCTTCTTCATAAAGCAATTGATAAAATTGAGCTGGAAATCTTTCTTGGTGAGGATGACAAAGTCTTCCAGATAATTGAATTGCTTTAATTAGTTCGGTTAAGGCATAGCTTCTTAGTGCGCTCTGAGGAGGATAGTTTTGTGCTGCTAGTCCTAGCTTTTTTAACTGGTTATCATCTAATACTTGTCTGAATACTTTATTTTGTATTCTTTCGAGCCATTGGCTTATAACTATATCATTTATATCATTAACATTAAATTGTTCTAAGTATTGATTTATTTCTTGTAAAAGTTGTTTTTTAATCAAATCATATAATTCTTGATAAACTATGTCTAAAGGTTGGCCGTTAAATTGACGGCAGATAGGTCGCATAAGTAAGATAGTATCTACTATTCTTACCAAGACTAAATTACGCTGAACTAATAAGTTTTTTTTCTGTTGAGCTTCTCTTAAAAGTTGTTTAATAAGCTGGTCTTTATCATGATATTCTCCATTACTAAAACAACTTACAAATAGAACTTTTGCCATACTGGAGAAATCGAAAATCTAAACACATTTGATGCTCTAAACATCATTATTCCCATATTTGACTCAGAACAATAAGGCGTAAATTATGCTTTTTTTAACAAAAATTAATATATTACTGATATGTCCCTAAAACTTCCACCAATTAGCGATCGCCAGCTTTTAAACCAAGCTTTAACTCATCGCTCTTATGTTAATGAGCATTCTGAAGTTAAAGAACATAATGAACGACTAGAATTTTTGGGAGACGCAGTCTTAGGATTTTTAGTAGGGGAACTACTTTACAAACTATATCCCTACATGAGTGAAGCTCAATTAACTCGATTGCGTTCTAAATTAGTAGATGAAGAGCAACTCAGTAAATTAGGTCAAAAGCTTAAATTAGGGGAAATAATGTTGTTGGGCAAAGGAGCAGAAAAAGATAAAGGCAGAGAAAACCTTTCTTTACTTAATGATACCTTTGAAGCAATTATCGGAGCTTATTTTTTGGATGCAGGGATCGAAGCTGTACGAGGTTATATTCAACCCCTATTTAAATCTTTGTCTGAAGAATTAGTTAATACTCAACCTAATAATAAAACTACTAATTTTGTCGATGCTAAAAATCGCTTTCAACATTGGGCATTAGCTAATTACAAGGAAAGCCCAGTTTACACTATTATTGCAGAATCCGGACCCGATCACGCTAAAGAATTTACGGCTCAAGTATCAGTTAAAGGTAAAGTCTACGGTACAGGGAAAGGTCGTCGTAAACAAGAAGCACAAAAACGCGCTGCCGAATTTGCTCTTAAGGAGTTAGGAATTATTGATTAGGTATTCGTGACAAGTTGAAAGACTATGCCCCGAGTCAATCGGTTTTAAGCTCTAGGCTAGAAGCTCTAAGCTCTTGAAACTAATTTTCCTTAAACCTTGACCAATTGGTTTAAGTTTTGCTATTGTAAACATATGAGTCGAGGACCAAACAAACAATTTGAGCCAGAAGTTGCTTTACAAAGAGCGATGGAGGTTTTTTGGGCGCGAGGTTATGAAGCTGCCAGTCTTGCCGAATTACTCCAAAATATGGGTATTAGTCGTAAAAGTATGTACGACACCTTTGGCAACAAACAATCCTTGTTCCTCAAAGCTCTAGACCAGTACGCCCAAACTAGACTACGCTCGATTAGAGAACAACTATTGGCATTGGGTTCACCGTTGAGAAATATCGAACAGCTTTTACAAAGTATGCAAAAAACTCACGGAAAACCGGGTAGTAAAGGCTGTATGCTGGGTACTTGTGCTGCGGACTTTAACACTAGCGATGTCGAAATTGCTCCTATTTTACGTAGTTACTATCATCAACTGGAGAATATTTACTACGAAGCTATCTCTCAGGCTCAAGCAGCAGGAGAGTTAAATCCCAAAGCTTCAGCTCGCGACTTAGCGAGAATGTTACTCTGTACGACTCAAGGAATGGCTCTGGTTGGTAGAGTTTTAGATAGAGAAACTATTCCTCAAAGCGTAGTTTTAATGACTATCGAAGCTCTGAAAAAGATTTAATTTTTTTGCTAAAACTTAGACCAAATGGTTTAAGTTTAATTTAAATCGACTGAGGAGACAAAAAATGTTTCTCAACACGAATGCTAATTCTCTAACACTGAAAAGGAAAGAGAAAAAAGAACAAACAAACATTGGATCGAGGCGTTATGTCAAAGCCGAAATTTCGCCAAAAATTCGAGATTTTTCCAGAGGAGAGCGACAAGTTCTTCAAGTTTGTATCAAATCGAATGATAACGAATCGTCAAATAAATAATTAAAAGCAGAGAAATTAAAAGGAGCGCGAGTGATTATTACTGGACGAAATCAAGAAAGATTGACAGAAGCAGTTGAAAAATTGGGAACAAATGCGATCGCCCTACAAGCAGATGTGCGATCGCTTGGCGATCTCGATACTTTAGCAACTAGAGTAAGTGAAGAGTTTGGCAGCCTAGATATTCTTTTTGCCAATGCTGGTATTGGTTATTTTTCACCCTTAGAACAAGTCGATGAACAATTCTACGACAATCAATTTGATATTAATGTCAAGGGTGTTTTTTTTACCGTGCAAATTTAAAACTAACTTATTAAAAGCTAAGTACATTGTTTACCTATCCCCATAAAAACAAATTAAAGCAAGGAGAAAAATAATGAGCAAACCCGTATGTGTAATAGTTGGTGTTGGTTCGGGCAACGGTGAGTCTTTTTCGCGTAAGTTTGCAGATGAAGGTTATCGCGTGGCAATGCTAGCTAGAAATATTGAATATTTGCAAAAATTAGCCCGAGAAATACCAGACTCCCAAGCATATCAGTACGATGTCACTGAAATTGATAAAGCAGCAGAAGTCTTTAGCCGTATCGAGTCAGAAATGGGAACGATATCAGTTCTAGTTTATAATGCGGGGGCTGGTGCTTTTGCTAATATAGACGATGCTACTGTCGAGTCTTTTCAACGTGCTTGGGAGGTTAACGCAAGAGGTTTATTTACCGTAGCCAAACAGGTTATCCCCCAGATGCGAAAGCTAGGAGGAGGCAATATAGTTATTATTGGCGCAACGGCATCCGTTAAAGGTGGCGCAAACTTTACCCCGTTTGCTTCGGCTAAAGCTGCCCAGCGCAGTCTAGCTCAATCAATGGCAAGATATCTAGACCCAGAAAAGATTCACGTTTCCTATATTATTATCGATGGCGTAATTAATTTAGAACGTACCCGCAAAGCGATGCCCGATAAACCCGACGATTACTTTATCAGTCCTGATGATATTGCCGAGTCAGTATTCTTTTTAACTCAACAACCTTCTTCTGCTTGGACATTTGAGTTAGATTTACGACCTTTTGGTGAAAAATGGTAAATAACTAACCTAAATGCTGTTTGAGAGAATAGCCGATCGCTGATAACTGAAACTACCATCCCCAAGTACCAGCACCGCCCTTAAAAGGTCCGACAATATCTCGCGTAATCCAACCACCGTAAAAATCCCCTGGTTGAGACTTAACTTTTTCTCCGTCTACAAAGCAAGCGTCCATACGACTGGGATAGAAAGCGACATAGTTTTTAATTGGCTCAAAATTAAGAGTAGGTTGAGGATAAAACCAAGCTGCATTTGCTTCTGTACGATCGCCTACCGTAATTGTGTAATAATTAGCAATACCTTTCCACTCGCAGTAAGACTGACGTTCGGTTTTAAATAAATACTCCATCTGAATATCTTCAGGGGGAATATAGTAAACAGGAGGATGGCTGGTTTCTAAGACTCTATATGTACTTTGACTCTCAGCTATAGTTATTTCGTTGAATACTACTTGAATTTTCTTGCTAGAAGATTCTAAACGGGGGGGACGAGGATAATCCCACACTGATTCTTGTCCTGGTTCTGGTTCTATACGCTGGAATGAAAACATAGTTCACTTATCGGTCATCAGTTATCAGTTATCAGTCATCAGTTATCAGTTATTTGGTTTGCTACTAACCACTAACTACTAACTACTAACTACTTAATCCTATGCTTTGGGTTTTAGATAAATAAGAGCTTGTCGCCAAATTAGGGTAGGCTGATCGTAATGGTCTACCAGACAAAGACAGCTAGAGTCTTGCCAGATAATTTTGCCGACTAATAGGTCGTCCGTACTTAGTTTTAATTCTACTTCTTGTTTGTCTTTAATAAAGTCTTGAACCTGACGAACACTGGGTAAACCTGTATCGAATTCAGTCATAATTGAATAATCTAATTAATGATTGTATGAAGTTATAGATAAAGATATTGATATGGTAATCGAGTTTAGCAAATATCACGGGTTAGGCAATGATTTCATTTTGATTGATAATCGTCATAGTAGCGAACCTCTAGTAAGTGCAGAAGAAGCCATAAAAATGTGCGATCGCCATTTTGGTATTGGTGCAGATGGAGTCATTTTTGCTTTACCCGGACAAGACGGTACAGACTATACCATGAGAATCTACAATTCAGACGGTTCGGAACCAGAAATGTGTGGTAATGGTATTCGTTGTTTAGCTCAGTTTATCGCCGATCGGACAGGAAAAGAGCAAATTAATAAATCTTTCCGAATTCATACTCTAGCAGGAGTAATATCTCCACAATTAGAAGGTAATGGACAGGTAAGAGTTGATATGGGTGTACCACAACTAACCGCAGCTGAAATTCCTACTACTCTATGTTCTCCTACAGATAAGGTTATCGATCGACCATTAGAAGTTGCCGGGTTATCTTGGTTAGTTACTTGTGTAAGTATGGGAAATCCTCATTGCATTACTTTTGTAGAAAACAGCGATAATATCGATCTAGCTCAAATAGGTCCTCAGTTTGAACATCATCCCGCATTTCCTCAACGTACTAATACTGAATTTATCCAAATAGTAAGACCGGATTATATCAAAATGCGAGTTTGGGAAAGAGGGGCTGGTATTACTCTTGCTTGTGGTACTGGGGCTTGTGCTTCGGTAGTGGCTGGCGTGCTTAATGGGAAATGCGATCGCTTATGTACTGTAGAATTACCAGGGGGCTGCTTGCAAATTGAATGGTCTGAACGAGATGGAAGAGTTTATATGACAGGGGCAGCAGAGCACGTATTTACAGGAACATACTTCATAGGTAATAAATAAGCGTTTCCAGTTTCTAGTTACGCTAGCTGAGTAAGAAGCCAATAAAAAAAGTCCCACAGACTTTCATTAAGCTGTGGGAAAGATCGAGGAAGAATACCACCAAGGAAATCAATATTTTTTTAGTTGAAAATAAAAATTACGCTTAGAATTTGTCTTTACTTTTACAGTTTAACACGGGGATTTTTATGGTCTAGTGAAAATAAGTAGTTTACTATGAAGAGCGAGTGTAGTTTTGTCGTTTAAATTTAAATAAATAATAAAGAGAACAAAATAATTTTAATTAGAACGGGAACTGAATAATGTTTTAAATTAACTTAAGAAATTGTAGTCGAGTAATAGTTTTGCAAAAAAAGCCCTACAATCTCGATCGAGACGTAGGAACTATCAAAAAATCATCAAACCAAATTAATTATGATTTATCTGGGTTTCAAATAAAAAAGTAAGTTTACTATTTGTTTTTACTCTTATATTTTAGCATATTCATCTTCAGTATTCAGTGAAAATAAGAGGTATAATATGAAGATTGGTTATAGTTTGCTTAGACTATTTTAAATAAATAATAAAGGAGGAAAAGAATTAAAAGAAAAAAAAAGGGCTTTTTAGCAAATTAAAATTAAATAGTAATTCAGGTAAAAAAAGTTTCATGGTCTTTTAAGGAACCATAAAACTAATTAATAGAAAATACCACCAAATCAATTAGACTTACTTGCTTTTAAAATTCAAAAATAAGTTTATAATTTATCGTTACTCTTATATTTTAGCATTGGTAATTTTATAGTCTAGTAAAAATAAGGTGTTCGATGTAAAGATTAATTATAATTTATTTGCTTTAATTTAAATAAACGATAAAGAGAGAAAGGAATGTATTTAATAACTGCAAAAATATTTATCTAAGTAGCATAAGCAAACAGAATTTAATAAATGAAATCTCAGCATTGGAAGTTTTTTCGTATTACGGTCTTATCTCTATTCACTATCGGGTTATTAACTATGGATTTTTGGTCGAGAAAGTATGCTCCACCATCAGATACTTCTTCTGCACTTTTAAGCGATCCTTTTTTGCAATTACCAACTCCTAATTCGGTGAGAGTAGTTTGGTTTACTGACTGGAAAGGCGATCGCCACAACGTAATCTATGGTAAAAAACTCAACTATGCTGTTAAAGCAACAACTACAAAACTAAGTCTTGTCCGAGAAGATAGAGATTCTAATCTAGACGTAGATTATCGGCAGCCAATTTCTAGAGATATTTGGCGACACGAAGCGATCGTTCCTAATTTAAAGTCAAATCAGCGCATTCCCTATCAAGTAATAAGTATTAACAATGGCAAAGAAATTCTCAGTCGTGTATTTACTTTATCTGCTGCACCAGAACCGAAAACACCTTTAAAAATTTTACTAACCTCCGATCATCAATTGATGCCAATGACAGCAGCAAATTTGCAAAAAGTAGCAGAAACGGTAGATAAAATAGACGCAGTTTTTATGGCAGGAGATTTAGTTAACATACCCGATCGCGCTTCAGAATGGTTTGACGATAATCGGGGTGGAGCATTCTTTCCTGTTTTACAAGGAAAGGCAAGTTATAAACTAAATAAAAGTGGCATTGATGTAATTTATCGGGGAGGAGAATTAATTCAACACGCTCCTATTTTTCCCGCGATCGGTAATCATGAGGTTATGGGCAGATTTTCCTCTAGCGATCCTCTCAAACAACAGTTTTATGATGCTGTTCCTCGCTCTCAAGCAGAAAAATACTATTGGCAAAATAGAGCCCAAATCGATCCTCATGGAGACCCTCAAAAACAAGAAGCTTGGCTAAAAGCTAACTCTTTTAATACCGATACTTACGAAGAAATTTTTACCCTGCCTGAAGATTCTAGCGGTGGTGAAAAATATTATGCCGTTACTTTTGGTGATATTCGCCTGATAGTTTTATATGTTACTAATATTTGGCGATCGCCTAGTTTGGAACCTGATGTAAAAGGAAGATATCAGGAAAAAGAAGCAGATTTAAACCACCCAGAAAAATGGGGTCACGGACAACATATTTTTGAACCAATTGCTAAAGGTAGTTCTCAATATCGCTGGTTGGAACAAGAATTACAAAGCGAAGCTTTTCAAAAAGCTAAATACAAAATGGTTATGTTCCACCATCCGCCTCATACTTTAGGGGGTAATATCGTTCCACCTTACACCGATCCCATCCCACGAATTGAATATGAAGAAAATAAGCAAATTAAAGCTATTAGATACGAATATCCTGCAGAAAAAGACTATATTGTCCGCGATCTTCTTCCTTTATTAGAGTCTGCAGGAGTTCAGTTAGTATATTACGGTCATTCTCATCTCTGGAATCGTTTTATTAGTCCTCAAGGAATGAATTTTTTAGAATCATCTAATGTGGGTAATACTTATGGTGCTCATGTAGGAGATAACAAAAGACCGATACCTAAAGATAATTCTCAGCTAAATTATGCAGAAACAGGCGATCCTAATGGGTTAGAACCCGTTATTCCTACTATTAAACCATTGCTAGATAATTTAGGAAAACCTTTACCTTACATAGCTAGTAATGATATTACTGTTTTTAGTATTTTTGATACTGGTACGGGAACTATCAGTAGTTATCGCTACGATACTAGTAAACCAGAATCTCCTGTAGTTAAATTTGATGAATTTAAACTAGACTAAACCTTAATAACACAGGAAGGTAAAATCAGTACTTCATTTTTCTTTTCTTATTTATCCTTTTGCCTCCATTCTTTACCAGTTTTTTCCATTGTTTACTAATTTTTTACATTGTTGTAGTTTGTTAAGAAAATAAAAAAAATTTAAACACAACTTTTTAAACAGAACTTTGATGTCCTCCGATATCAGTACAACGGCTACATCCCTTTTAGACATACTCTCCTATAGAGCGCAATATCAGTCCGATCGCCAAGCTTATATCTTCCTCCAAGATGGAGAAACAGAATCAGGAAGTCTTACCTACGGAGAATTAGACCGACAAGCCAGAGCGATCGCATCCCAGCTCCAATCTTGGCAAGGAGAACGGGCTTTATTGTTGTATCCTTCTGGATTAGAGTTTATTACGGCTTTCTTTGGCTGCTTGTATGCTGGAGTAGTGGCAGTTCCCGTTTATCCTCCCAGACGCAATCAAAAGTTATCTCGCTTGCTCTCTATTGCCAATGATGCCCAAGCCAAGCTAGCATTGACAACCACCTCAATCTTGGCTGACATCGATCGCAGGTGGGAACAAGAACCAGAGTTATTAGCTGACTTGAAGTGGTTCGCTACGGATACCATTGAAGCTAATTCTCAAGAGTTTGTGCCTCGGTCGGTGACATCGGATAGTTTGGCATTTTTGCAATATACTTCTGGTTCTACAGGAACGCCTAAAGGGGTGATGGTGACTCATAGAAATATCATCCACAACCAGCAAGTAATTCAACAAGCTACTGGGAATCATCAAGATAGTGTTTATGTATCATGGCTACCCTTATATGGCTTACAATCTCTCGGTTTGGATGGACAACAGCCACCTTGCAAATAAAGTATCTATTGGAGAAAGCCAAACAGCAAGCTATCTTCCCCCCCCAGAAATAGAAATAGAGCAAATGCTTACTTTATGGGAAGTTTTCCAGACCAATCTGATTGCCATGTATCATTATCAACCCAAAGTTTATCCAGGTTCAATTGTTCTTTTAAATGCTAGTGAAACTCCACCAGAAGTAATCGAAGAACCCACCCACGGCTGGGGTCATCTAGTTATAGATGGGTGCGCTCAAAAACAGTTGGTGATTCCAAAAGGCGCAATAAAAAATCTACTTAAAGTTGGGTAAACTTATGTAAACGTAACACTAAGCGATCGCTTTATCGTTTATATTCCCGATTTAGATTGAACTATTATTTTTTATTTTAACTTTCCTTTTTTAATTCGACGGGGCAATCTACTTATTAAAGCTAGATTTAGTTGAATTTCGCGCTTCTGGGAAACTTTTAAATTTGGCGATCGGGATATCTAATATTTTTACCAGAACCAGCCTTTTTTAACTTCTTGGCTGTATTTTCGCTTGCTGTCGATATTACTAGCTGCTCCGATTAAAATATTGAATAAATCTGTTTGGTTAAAAGCTCCTTGGGTCTCAATTGAAATATGTTCACTTAAACAGTCAATAACTTCTTTTCAGGTATCTTTATCGGTTAGAACTGCGTTTTCAGTTGAAGTAGTCAATTATTTTTCAATCAATGAATTTTAAAATATTCTTGATAATTTAACATTTTAATCCCCCATCCCCACAGACAGAATCTATAACTCAAGTAAACTAAGCTTTACTATAAACAAAACTTATGCATTTTCGCTTTATTAGTGCTTTAGTACTAATCAATGTCCCTTGAAAGTTAAATTTTTAGGTGGCGATCGATTCTGAAAAAAAACTTGTCGAGCGACTGACATTGGCTTTGACAGCACAGAATACACAGTGAACTACTTGGAGCGGAACTAGCGACGCTACCCGCATTTCTCACCCCAAAGGCGATCGCGCTCTGCTAAAAAGCCTACCGCATCAAGGTTTGAACCTGGTGTTCGCTCCGGCTGGAACGCGACAGTGTGTTGTGAGAG
>JAAUYH010093014.1_pt1 | contig 20958 bp, 10 predicted proteins | sample 7278061 | NCBI WGS metagenome assembly JAAUYH01 (sample SAMN14350203, study PRJNA611818) | marine sediment metagenome | isolation source: surface marine sediment (0.6m) | place: French Polynesia: Moorea | collected 2018-08 | reverse complement strand
TCGGCCTAAAACCTCTTAATCAGATCCAATGCACTCTGAGATCATTTTTAAGGTCGAAGAGCAGTTCTTCAAATACTAGCATGAATTTGAGATGATGAAAAGAAATCGGATATTGCTGAATAACTGTGTCTTCGTAGCATTTAAACAATGCAACAGAATCTTATCAAGTAAATAATAGTTGAATACCTTTGAACCATTGTGTAATTCATTTCGACCATGACTATCTGACGCATTACACAAAATCACTCGCAACTAAATGTTAGTTCGCTTCAAATTCAGTAAAAATTATTGAACATGAATTTCGTCGAAACAAATCGTCTCCAGTCGTACGATAACAGCGTAGTAAAGTATTGAACTGCGAAAATATAAGTGTCAAAGCTCTTTTCGCATTCAATTAAGTGCCGTATCGGTACAAGAATCGATTTGCCGCATACGAATCAGAGTTTAATCTAGTTACGCTCAGTTTTCTTCTTATTGTACTCGTATGAAAGCAAGTTTGCATTTTGTGCGGCGCGGAAAATCAAGATAATGCATAAATAACACATTAGGAACCACATAGAATATATCAGAGTCAGCTAGCTCAAGACTGAGTTGCTCATCCGGATTATCAAATATGCTGGTCTTCTTCGCACAATTATTTCAAAATTCATTTCATTTTCATTTCGTCCGTGTTTTAAAGAAATTCGCCGAGTATTTTGCAGCACATTTTCAGCCCTAAACTGTTTTAAGTTTCTTTTAGATAAACTCAAAGCAAGTAATACGGAGCAAAAGATAGATATTAAACGAAATACAAAAGTTATGGATTAATATCACTCGGAACAGGTATCATTTGTAGAGGAGAATTCAGCGTTCTCATTTTGAAAATTAATGCATCTTCTAAATCGCATTCACTTCAAATAGTTTCCTAAAATTTGTATATAAAGCGTTTCAATGGATTTTGTTCTAGAAAAACACATTAATTATATTTATTCGCTCCAAGATTTGATGTTGAATAGGAGGTAAACACATATTGTATCACAGTTGCAAAAATTAGATCAGTTAGGAGAAAACATGATTTGAAACACTTTGCGAAATAAAATCGATAATTTAAGAAACCGAAGTTCATTATTTTAAGCAGAGAAGAGTATTTCGAAGTTGAACTTCGGTATTGAATCGTGAACCAATTCATCGTGCCATGCTTAAGCCAAATAGGTTAGCATCTTTTGAGCCAGTTGGGTAAAATACTCTCTCCAAAATGTGAAACATACGGCTTAAAATATTATCATCGGTACTATCATTCCAGCGCGAAACTTACAAATCGGAATAAAGAGTGTACAAAAGCAGAGAAAGTGAATCACGTCACATTAGTGGAATCTTGTACATCATTATGTAATCTCGGTAATAAGTACGGCGACCTCTCATGATTCTCGAAAATAACACAGTTCTTTTTAACTATCGCTTTTTCTGACACCTACCCCCCCTCCACACACACACACAATCAATACATTTCGTTATATTCAAGCGAACGTGCTTTGTTCTCAAAATCTATATAAATTGCCATCTACGTCTAATCATGCGTTTGTTCGAAATCTATTCTACTATATTCGAGTCAAGTACATATTCGCATGAGGGCTTGAACGCCTCCACCCTGCGATGTTAGTGATGATTGCCTATTAAAATCGTCTCAAAAGAACATATTCCCGAAATTACATACATTCTTACACCAGTTAGCGCTACTCTAAAACATTGAAAAATACTATGACATTTTGTTACAAATATAGGAAATTATAATGATAATAATAGATTACAAATCTTAAGCTCTCTCTCGTCACATTTCTGGGATTTGATAATTTATCATAAAATGTGCACAGTTTTATGCTTATGCAACGGATCGTGAAATGCTCATCCGAGATGTAAAATGATGTGTCGATGTTTCGTATTGCTGCAGGAATGTTTTTCGATTCCTTCGAAGACACAATCAGCAGACATATCCGTTGATTTCAATTAGCTACAATCAAGCAATTGCACGAGCCAGACTGTCAAAAATATATTCTGATATCGCATATTAGAATTATTCTGCGATTTTATTATTCTACTCACTCGGTATAGAAGAACCGAATTTGCACGACACTCGACCGAGAGTATTTTTGTGAGCGTTTTCGCTTCTTGCATTTTCAGAGAACAGTAAATATGTCATTCCCGAAAATTGAACCCTCGCCACAACTTTCAGGCATGGAAGGCACATCCATTTATTTTGCTGAGAATTTAATTTCCAGCAGCTTTGCGAAAAATGAGGTTGTAGATGAATACGTCCTTAGTATGAAGTGCCGCACATTGGGTTTGTAGTGCAGCTATTCTTTGATCTAGGTACACCAACATTTGCCAACAAGCAGAATACACTGTAGACGAAAGCGTGGCGTATCTCTTGCGTTAATAATCCATGTCCTGTAGACATTTCTGCCAGATTCTTCTCAAGATCTACGAAATATAGCCAGATAATTAATTTTAGAATAGATTCTGTTGTTACATCGGCCCATTAAGATTTCAATACTTCTTGATAATTAATTTGCGCAGTATTTCTAACGATCAGAAACTAGTCCTTTTATCGAGACTATCTTTGAAGCACATATGACTCTGTTTGGAGTATCTAAAACTACCAAACGGTCGGCGTGTCGAACCATAGTCTCAACATGTATGCAGTCCAATACTTCGCTAGCGAAGCTGCAATTGGTGCTGTGTTCTCAAGATTCAGTTACCACTACTGTAAGAAGGCATCATATCAATTCTTCAGACTCCTCTAGAATGAGCTTACTTTAGAGTGCACTTAAGTAAACACCATTTTGATCTACATCATCAGTAATAAAGCTCAATCCTGCGATAAGAAAGCAAAAAACTGTGCAATTTTTTAGATTACCAATTATTCTTATTTGGATTCTTAGACTGGACAATTACGAGGTGATCTTCTGAGACTCACAAGTCTTTTTTGATCTGTTGAATGGTTTCCAATGACCTAGTTACAAATATAATAGATATTTTTGGCATATAATCTATTTCTCCGTAATTGTAACACAACCACCACGCTTTCCGCGACAATGAGAGTAGTCCAACACTTCGGATTTGTAGTATTGATCAGATAGAACAAATAATTCCAATTTATTTATCGTAGCAATCGAGATAAAAATTTACTTGCTGTTTTTCTGTACATTTAATATCACAATTAGTTTAAATAGATGTTGATTACCTTCTTACTGGGAACATTTGTATTCTTCATCAGTCTTTGTATTTTTCACCAGTCTTGAACGAATTCGATTTAAAAAAGCATTAGTTTTCAATTATTTCAAAAACTATGATCATTTTCGTTTACTCACAAGTTCTGATAGAAATTCAATTTTCAGTACTACCATAATTCTCATAAGCAGAATCAGTAAAATTCTCCATTAATATTTGTTGTTCTACTGGTAGAATAAATCGTATTTAGTCCAATATTTCTTGCTTATCTCGCACAATAGAATTTCGAAATTCGTTAGATCTTTTCTATCCCATCCCATTCAAACCAGTTTTTGTCCAGCAATTGAAGATAATTGCAAGGCTCAATTCTGACCAAATATTTTGAATCCAAGCCATGGCAGATAATCGATCAATCTTGTACAAAGAAGTATTGTCTTGGTCAATGACAGTTAAAGCCTTCATTACTTGACATTTTCTATACCTCCTTTTTACAGCAGCAATAATTCCAGAGCCTAATGGCTGCAGTAAGCGAGTTGTATTCGCAGGAAGATAAATTACTTCAAAATTTTGAAGTTTTGGGATGGATTCTAAACTTCCGTGACAGGAAGCATTATCCAACAGTTAGGCGAATTTTTGATCTTTTGCTTATTTTGAATGAACATATCAAATCGAGCAAGCCATTTACAAAAATAGTTCTGTATTCACCCAACCTTTTTCGTTTGAATAATAATCGAATCCAAGCTCCTTTTTAGTACTTCCATTAAAGTCCTTTGACTTTTTAAATTTCCCTATAATCATCAGAGGGAATTTTCCTCTCCCATCACCATTCACACGGGCCAAAAAAGTAAAACGGTTTTTAACTTTTTCGTCTGGGTAGCCATTCAGGGTCAATAGTAGAAGCAGGAAACAATTTGTAGAAAAGGCCAAATTTATCAGCATTTCAAAAATTTTGAATAGAATATTTGGCAGTTATTCAGAAACATTTTTCTAAGAGACATTAAAAGACTGACTGCGTAAACAAAATTTCTTAAATTTGTTTCTTGTTTTAAACTTGTGTAACCATCCGTTACTTAATTGCAATTGATTCTTCGAAGTAATAGACGTGTTCCAATTGTCTTGATTAAAATCAAAAATTGCTGGGTCTTAATCATTTCATCAGTATCAGGAATATTTCGGTGAAACATCTTCCATATCTAACTGACGAGTTTTGCCTCCAATTCAGGATGTTTAAATTGACGACCGCGATTCCTTTCGATACTGCCAGTATTTTTCAAAATTTTGGAAATTGTGGATACATGAGGAGTTTTAGACAATTGAAAATTAGCCTTCGCCCATACTGCGATCTCTACAAGAGACGGTTTTTTGCTCGTTGTGCTTCGAGTTTGAAACTCAGTGTCTAATTCGCAAACTTGGTCATTACTGAGCAGCTTTGACGCTATATTCGTGAAACGCTCGAAGTGGTTGTGGTAGTTGAGATTTTTTTGGATATCAAATCCAGAATATAGTGTACCTATTACTGTTTAGAATGCGCAACATTTCTATGTAAATACCCTGGCTTTTTCCACTTGCATATCCCGAGGACAAGATACCCTTTGTGCAAATTGGAGGTGTGTCTGAATTGTATTCTTATTTATGCCATAACAGTTTTGCTTACCTAGAATATTGAGCAATTATTCTAGTTGAATCGTAGCGAGTAAACATTTGATTCAACTTGTCCCAGATAACATGTATGAATATGATATTTATGTAGTACACTCAATCAAAGGTACAATGCGGAAGATAACTGGAAACCATGTATTCCCTGAAACTTGCACACACGATGATTCTGTTCTAGATTCAACTAAAGCTGCACTTTTTGTAATACGAGCCATGGCTCGCGGTTCCAGAGGCCGCTGCCATCGTCATCGTTCCGACTGGCAGGGTGAGGCGCGTGTGCGAACGCGAGTAAGGTCGCAACTAAATGGTGGTCAAATCCATCCTTGCCCTCCAGAAGAGGTGGAGGCGCCCTATTTATTGTCATACTACCGTAGACTTATAATAGAAGAGAATGTTCTAGAGCATTGAGGTGCCTGTTCCTGTAAAGTAGAACACTTGTAAGATCCCTGTCTCGTGAACACAACATCGAGCCAGAATGTGTTCGAATGTTGCGATTACCTCAAAGTCCGACTTGAGAATCCCATCACAGATAGGAATCAACACTTCCATTTACTGAGAGTGGTTTGAAACGAAGCAGAAAAAACGCACGTGGAATGTTTATGGATATGAGGTTTGGCTTACCCATTTTGAATTTGTGCAAATGATTTTTTTCGATCGCTGGACATACACTAGGAGATAGGCGACAGGACATACTGCCTTTGAATTCGAAGTGCAGATGAACTTCCTTTTGTTTATTTTTGTTCTCAACATCCCAAACACTACACGAGTTCTAGCTTTTGAGATGTGGAAGGTGTCAATCGTGCAATTATATATCAAGACAAAATAGCTGATAAAACCTAGAGTTCTGAATAATTGATTCCACAGGAGAATAACGGTATTCGCAGTTGTCTAGAAGAGAATAATGTATTCTTCGTAGCTGATTGATTCTTCAATTATTGTCAGTCTCTGGTCAAGTCCATACTGAGCATGATGGTTTCAATTTTTTGCTTGATGACTTAAAAGAAAGATTCACTCATCTATTCTGACCAAAGTGACGAGCGAGATACACAGGGAAACATTGCAGGATTGTGCAACAAATTATTTCAGAAATTTTTCCTGATATTATACTACAGTATTCCGGTAACGGTCCATGTTGCGTGAACCCTAACGAGAGCAGTTGTCATGAATAGGAAGCATGCAGTTGAAAATTGAGGATCAACTCCCATGGGTAGTTGGAAGGACCTTCATTGGCCCTTCGATCGAGCTTCTAATCGACTTCACAAACTACTTGAAACAATTCGAAAGCAATATTTTCTGTTTAGTGCAAATTTTCGCTGTGTATTGTTCACTCTTTAGGATATGAACTCTTGTTCTACCAGAGAGAAATTGGAAATCCTATTATCAACTTTCAGCGATGCAGTAATCCTCTCTTCAGAGCCTCCAGTGTAAGAGTACTTCAGTTTAATTAGTATATTTGCGAAGAAACAATTTTCGATTCATTCACGCAAAACGATGCCACATTTAGACGATCAATTATCTTCCGTTGTCTACTTAATGAATGCATTCTGCGACTAACCATCGGTTTTACGAGTGCTTTCAGTGCACCAAAACTAAACTCTCATAATCAATTCTCTCTGCTAATTTAAACGGCTAAGTCTACAATTCACGTTACACATCACAGATTGAAACGGGTCGGAAGGCCCGTTGCGAATATATGCTGCATTACTGAATCTTCGACATATCCATCTTAGAACTTGACGAGTTTGTCGAAGGACTCATGCTGCGAACAGCGAATGTGATATGATTTCACCACCTCGTTCACCAGAGTGTCTTCCCCTTCTTCCCCATCACAGAACGCAGCTGTCATAACAACGTACCCAAACGCCATATCGGCTGCAGTGAACTCTTCACCGAGTAGATAAGGCCGTTTCCCGTGATCCAGCTCACGCTCGAGATACTCAATAACCACGGTGTTGTACTTTTTCATGAGTGGTTCAACATCAGCCCGGTCACGCTTCTCCTTCGGTGTACGAGTTACATAATAGAGTCCGATAACCACGGAGAGCGCCTCTGCAGCTACATAGAAGAGGTGCTGTAGGAATTTGGCACGGAGCGGTGAATTCGGTGCAGGGTGTAACTTGCGCTCAGTATCGAATTTTTCCAACAGGTGCAGGAGAATCGCGCCAGACTCTACAATAGTGGTGCCGTCGGGATATGCAAGTACAGGGACAACATGGCGTGGTGATATCTCAGCAAGTGTTGGATCTGATGCCAATTGTGCATGAGATACTGGTACAACAGCGACTTCTGTCTCGGGTACTTCCAACGCCAATAGAGCCCACAGTGGAATCGAAGAACAACCCCACTCGACATGGTACAGCGTGGGAACAATGGGTGGATGTAGAAAGGACATTGTGATTGTTCGAAGCGTGCAGTTTGAGGTTGTGGATGTGAGGGAAGTTGACGGTTTTTCAACTGCTCTACGAACAACGATGCAAACGTGTAATTTAGCTTAGAAACCAAATAGGTTGTCATGCTGTGGTAGGTTGAAAAGTAATTGAGACATTTTGCTAATTCCTATTGGCAGTGTCTACCATGAATCTATTTCTATTCGAATCTATTATAATTTGCAATAGAAATTTGAAATTGCTTGAACATCCTAGAAGGCTATCTATTTTATAGTCCGATTCAAGTTCAGGAGCTCTGATCGGAAATAAATTTTCATGTTGATAGCGGGAAAAGCAGAGCTTTTTTCTTAACACAGAAAACATCGCTTCAAATATTTTAATTTTTTTCCAAAGGAAAAAACCGAAAAGCTAGTGCCTGTAAACAGAATATTTATACTCGTTATATAGATCAATGAGTTCATATTTCAGAACAATTAAAGCATGAAGGATGCAATACTGTCGGATAATCGATGGATTGACATGGTGGAAAGTATGCACTTGGATTACAAATGTTAAGTATGAATACAATTCACTTATAGATCAAGTACATTGTGGAATAGAATTAGATCTGAAAAATTGTGAATATGACCAGTTGTGAATGATGAGATTTTTCGGAAACTGGTTTGAATTTATTAATAAGTTAAAGCATTTAATACAGATATAGCGAATCTGTTGAATATTTTGCCTGCCCTTGTAGCAGTTCATCGAGTACTAATCTTGAAGGTGAAATCAGGAGCTAAAATTGAGAATTATCGAATGAGTCTGCCTCAGTAGCCTTTTATTACGAATAAACAAGACTCCGGTAGCAAATAATATCTAATTAAAAAGAATTGAGCGATTTATCATTTCATTTTTACCACAATTATTCGATTTATTACATAAACCAACTTGCCCAATAAGCTTAACTTGTCCATATTCAACAATGGATCAATTTTGTAAGGAGTTAGAACAAATTAAATCATCTGAATTCAAATGAATACGCCTTGAAAAGCTGTTTCATTGCAATAGGCCGTGAAAATTATTCATTCACTATCAGTTAAGCCTCGAATCGACAATTGGAAATGATTGATATCACTTGAAGCATTCATCCGTTAGGGTGCGGTTTTTCACTATTTGTTCTAGTAAACAAGCAAGCCGCTGAATCTAGCCTACAGAAAACATTGCTGATACAAATTCGACCCTTCCAGATCTATATTGATTTTATTTGAGCCTGACTGCTCAGAATTGAATTATTCTGCTATATTTTTCTGAAATGAATTTATTTAACAAAATACACACAAAATAATACAAGTTACTTTTGCTTCCTTAATTTCATTGATAAACTAAGAGTATGATTTTCGAAGAGAGTAGCCATTTTTGTGTTGTACAATTTATTTATTGCATTCCGTTCATTTCGTTTGTGTTTGAAAGTGATTCGCACGACAATTTGCAGAATATTTTTGGAGCGCATTCAAGCTCGACTTTAGAGATAAGAGCATTGAAGACCAGATTTATTTCAGAATCACGAAACAAAAATTTGCGTTACCAGCATCATTCGAATTCAATTAGTTCGAAAGTTTAAAATCCATCTAATTCAAATTTTGCATATTGGAACTTTGCAAGATGCAGAAGAAAGTGTTTTGCATGGGTTTATTGTTCTTTTGATGAGCTTTTCTCACTATTTTTTGCTAAAATATGGTCATAACGTGGCCCCCATTTTGAATGAAAGGTCTTGAATATACGTACTTACTACCTTTCAAGTATTCTGCTCGCTCATTGTCAACTCTAAAGGAGATATTGGCAAATCATAAGACAATTTAGGGTGTGATCAATGACGCCGCTTTATGTAACAAATAGTTCTTCAGACCTCACGCAACAATCAAGCGAAATTCATACCCTCTACTAATGAAACTCATTACTGCATGAAACCATTTTTACGACTTTGCTGGGCTTAATAACGACACAGTGAAGGTCACAGACAATAATCTGATTACGCTCCTTTCAACAGATGTGTTAACAATTCGAAGTGCTGAATTTACAAACCTTTGCCAGCATGTCGTGGTACAGTTTGCACTATCAACGTTTTTCCAAAGATCGCTTGATTTCTCTCGCTACAGTCTGATGTCTTTTTTCGGAATCCAGTATATTTCTCATTCAATCGAAACTGTCATAATAGCATAGATACTTTTGAAAGCCAAAAAAATAATAGGAATATTTTTGCGTAATTTAACGGTAGAACCGTAGATTTGTCTGAAATTTACATGCTGCGCGGTCCTTCTCCATCAGTTCTTTGCTTTCATAATTTTCATTGGATCTCTACGATTTGAATTTCGTTCTACTTACTCCTCCTATCCATCTTCATCTGTTGCGGAAAATCTAACATTTGAATTCGGTCTTAAAGTTCACTCCACTGCATTGAGCTTTCGCTGCAAGTATTTATCATCGTTTCCATTTATTTCAAATGAATATCAGGAGGATGGCTCAAAAAACTTTTGAATCAGAACAATAACATTGGCAGAAGTAGATTAAGAAATTTCTTACTGAAATCTACTGTTCTTCGATCTATTCAACATTTCGTGCGTATTTAAAATATCTTTGAAGGGCGTCAAACACACTTCAGCCTTCAAGTGAACGTAAAATTATCTGATCGAATGAATTATTGAGGAATATAGCGGAACTTTAGTAGCAAAATAATTCGTAGTAAGTGCTCAAAAAGCTGTCTTGTACCACAAGACAAGATCCGAATAACAGGTAGAAAAAATTCACAAATACCTGAGGTCTCAACGAAATAAGTGGCAGGAAAATGACATTACCTGCAGAACCATGTAATTGCAATTATTTATTCAGCAGCATTGATAAGACATAACCCTGTGCAATAGGATTTCGTGTCCATGCAACTACGTACTATCAAAGTTTCAATGAAAGCAAACTTCAACAGAAGTTTCGAATACTCTTAATACTAAACAAAAAATTTTCTCTACAGAACATTCAAGAACGTAGAGAAAGATATCTGTCGTCTAATTTTCATTGGTGGTGATGGAGTACTTACAAGCTCGTTTGTATTCGGCGTGACCAGATTTCTTGGCTCATCGATGATGGATGTTAATGTTTCATATGATCGCATATACTCGAATTTTTGCGAGGGCTGTCGAAGCTTGAGTAGATAATCTTATAAATAGTACACTTGAAAGAACGGCCATCCCTCAAAAGCTCAAGTTAGAGACTTGGATTTCAATTTTTTAGATACATCATAATTACGTTTCTCGTACTCTGGTTTGAATCCCGTTGTCATTAGACGTATAATTCTTGCCGCATGACACGCATTTGATCGAGGGAAAATAAGATAGTCGAATTATTTCAACGTTTAATATGCTGCGAGATTCATCTGCATGATCATATTTGAATTCGGACTCAAATGTATTCGGCTTAGCAGTTCCATTAATTTCTTCCGGAATTCATGTTTCCAATTAGTGAAGTTGCTTATTCCATCTACAAAACGTCAGTTTGATGAACTCAACGAAATCCACGAGGCAGTTGCAGTTTACTTTTTATACTATATGTTGTAAAAGACAAACAGAAGCCTTTAGGTGACAGATGTCATATCTCGGTACGACCAACACAAGGAGTTGGTGTATTCACGCAATTCTATGAGACTATATCGTCCTCTCTTCTGAGTGTAGAATATTTAACCGCGATGAAGCGAAACCATAGGAACAATCGAATAAAATAAATCAACCTTACTGCAAGAACAGCCTGCAGTATGCAAACGAAAAAAACTGTTAGAATAAATTTGGTGAACAGTTACATTTTAATTACTGATTTATTCTCGGAAATATGTAGAAAAACACCGATGTGGTCCGGAGGACTACAAACCCAAGGCACAGAACTACGGCTACCCTTGCAAAGATGTCAAGGCCCACTTATGTGGGGGTTGAGACCACCGTCAATAGATGGGAACAGAAAATCTCGGAAAGAGCTTACCCAGAGACTGGGCGATCCGCATATCGGACAGTCGCGGGACCTCCAAACGAGTAACAGAATGCGTTTGAGTGTGCTTGGAGCACTTCTCATACATGCTGAAGCCTTGTAGCCTAGCTAAGTCTGAACTAGGTAGGATCGGCCAGAAAATGTGTTTTATATACTGTTGAGGTCGTGATTGTGAGCGACAGGTACAGATATTAGTTGGTGACGACGGTAGGAATTGCAAGAAGTGGAGTTCCTTGAGTTCATTGAAAAGAGTGTGGGAGATCATCATAGTATGATAGTTTAGGCGTAATTATTTGATCAGATTGGTAGTAACACGAGTCGAGTAAAAGTGATGGAAAATAAAGACTCAAATAAAATGTCTTCAACATCGGATAACTCGAAATCCTTACACATGTGTCGATTAATAAAATGTTTTCGTTAAATTGGTGCCTGCACGCTATTACCAAACAACGGAACTAATCCAGTACCATTCTCTAAAATGGCATAAGTGCTTCTTCTTGGACAATGATACGGACTAACAGCCGGAGAAAGTGCTTACGGAAAACTGAAATATTTAAAAAATGGCATTACCGAAAATTAATGAACAAGAACTCCTTACTGCCCTTTTATGGAGGGCACGAAATTTTGTTACACATAGATTAGATATGGTGAAACCCTTTCTAATTTTGCATTTCTTTTCTACATCGAAATCGATTCTAAATACTACTATTGTTTCGTATATTAGAAATTATTTATATTATATAATGCACTGGTCCAGCAAACCAAGGATAACCATTGTGGACCTAGCAATGCAGAAAAGTACGGGTTGATTCAGCCTGGAAAGATAAAACTTTTGAAGCCGTGTAAGATGTTATTGGACAGCTCTGTATACGAATTAAAGAATATGGACCTGCATATTTAAACTGATCAACAGAAATTAAACTAGTTTTTCTGTACACGAAAGCGATCGCGCGGCTCATACAGTCTATTTATAGAAGGGATGAAATGACAATGGACAGAATCTATTGAAACCGTGGTGTTAACTACGTATTGATACAATTAATCATATTAGTAATGAATCCATTAATAACTAGAATACAGTAATGTCTCCTATGACTCAGGTTTTAAGAAAATTCATGGCAACAGTTTAACGAGCTGCATATCATCTTACTTTCAAATTCAACCTTCTGCAGCAGGTGTCTTCGCTCTATTCATCGATGCAGCTTTCAAAGCCTTTTCTGCGCAATATTCGTTGGATTAAATTATTACACGTATTAAAATGAATGCGGACAGTCTACAAAGGTGCTGAAGAAGGACAAGGACGAGAGGCGTACTGTTTTGATGAGGACGGAGGGTGGATGAGAGAACTACTGAGGACTTAGCTTAGAGCTTTCTGACGCTGCTGTGTTTATTGAAGGCTGGAGGGGTTTATTCCGGTTGTGCCTGACGAAAGAGCAAGGCGCAGGAGTCCCTGAACCTTTATACTAGTTTCTAAACTACCTAGGTTAACTAAGAATGATCAATTCGAAATAAAACTTGAACGATCACATTGTTATCACTGAATTAATTGGCTTAAACACTACTAAATAACCATAGATTTTTAAATAGGGATGTAGTATCACTTTGTCATAAAGCAAAAAACCAATAAAAATTCTGTGATCGCACAATACGGCTTTGAGGCTTTTTAGGATCGGTGATCGGTGCCGAATATGCCTTAATAGCCAACATCATCGAGTTTAAAGATAGAAGTCTGCGGCATAGAAAGTACTGCATCCAGTCCTACTGTCCGAATTCGAGGCGATTAACTTGCCTCAGAGTTCGTGCAGCAGTGCTATGCAGACTATAGTTCGTTAAGTTTAAAGTAGTCTATTAAAAAGCAAGGTTTATCATGTTAAAAGCACTAGTTCCCTTTAAGGTTTTCCAAACATAGAGTATCAGGCTTTTATGACATCTAGCTAATAGAGACTATGTCTAATCCGTTACACGTATTTATGCTCGAAACATTCTCGTGAGATCGTGAATACTTCAAATCACAAATTTCCATTAAACTGAACAAAGACGAAGTATTGATAGCTTAACTGAAAACATGATTTAGATTCAGAATGCATCGCACACACTATTCATAACTTGTAGCCGAGAATTTTAATTAGTTTTTCTATAATTTACAAAAATATTCAAATTCTACATGTTTGGGTTCGGTATGCAACTCTATTATTGTGTCAAGCAGAATAGGGGACCAGAATGATCAAAACTCGCTTCTTACATCTATCACTAATCCCATAAAACTTGAAGAATATGATTCGAAGCACTTTCATGGTAAGTTTTGACGTTAAAAGGATGATTGCTAATAAATATCTGTGAAGCACCTAGTAAAACGAACAAAAAATTGAATAGAAGGGCGTTCGGATTGATCTAAGACGATTAAGTTATAATGTTTGTTAAATTGTCGCTTACTTCGTTTCATTCCAAATGATCTTAGTTAACAAAATTCATTGCTGTTCCAGTAGTATCGCCATGGATTAGAATTTGCAAAGTTGTGCATTTTCAACAACATAACTCACTTAGATGCTTAATCTGCAAAGATAGGTGATTGTGTTCAATACAGAGTAATCAACATCAACGAGGATCGTATCTCATGCTAAACACGCAGTAAAACATCGGATCAATTACGAAGATTCTCAGTAAATCTTCTTCCAATTCATGAAGCAGTAATATAGTTTCCAAATTCGCTATATTCCACTTGAACATACGATATTTACCATATAGCATTTTATTTCAATATTATTGCCTTAATTTTTTGTGATAAGAATAAACAGAAAGATTATATTCCGAGAAAGCGAAAATTCTTTTGGTCAGATTTTCATGCAAAATGACAAAACCTGGCCGAAACGATTATGTATTTTGAGGACAAACTTAATTAGGGAAGTTACTCTCAAATTAAGGTACTGCATATTCCTGTTCTAGATATCTAGCCTTGCGAATAACTCGTAGAGTCGAATTTCCCTACTAGATTTGTACTTGAAGTGAGTCGACAAAAGAGGACTTCCAAAGTCATCACGAAGTATATATTACACTGGAATCCTTTATATCAAATCAAGTTTTGAGGATGTCAACGCATAGTTAAATCCATCTCATCCACCACAAACTAACGCACAATGAACCCTACGACCGGAAGATGCTCGTCTATGGCTGACTCCAAATCAGTGTTGTGCGATTGTATTTTAGAGTTAATACAGCGCTCTCGCAACATTTACTACCTGGCTCGAAAAACCTCGATTTCAAACGGTTGATTGAAAAGAGTTTCAGAAAACAAAGCAGCAGTGCTGTGCCGTAGCTCTGAAAAAGGCAAATATCTGTGAGAAATGAATGTCACTAAAGGTTTCTCATTTGGACTGCTGTGGAGAATCTGGCAATTTTAGGATTCCTTTTCGTGCACACGAAGTGATCCAGATTTCCGCAATTCACCTTCACATATCTTCAAATCATTACGAGCTAGTAGAGCGGGTAAGATCGAATCGTATAAGTGTCAACGCAGCCGTTTAAACTACGAAAGACACGAAAGAATTGGGAAAAGTTGCTGAACGAGTCGACTCCACTCAAACAGGGTGCACCGTTGCTGAGACGAGCCGCGACCCGCCGCAATACTTTTTTTAATTCACGAAGATTTTCTAATACGAAAATGCGGTCAGATTTGATACTGGGCTTCGCATATTCTCGAATGACCGAAATCTAACTTCCACCATCATCCCGTGTGCCGTACAGAGGAAACACTCTTTACTGTTGCTCTAGTGTGACAATCCAGAGTTTACTGTAAACTATCTTTGCTGTGGGTCATAGGTGGGGGGATATCATGTGCTGTATTTCCAGTTGTCCACCCACGGCACGTGGACAAAGCCGCATCATGATTCGCAGAGATGCTACGTTGCTGCTGCAGACGGATTCTCTATTGGATGACGCAGTACTTGGGTGCACCAACAATGATTGCATTTGAATGACCATTCAGGAGGTATGGCCATACATACTCTAAATTTACAAAATGGCGTACATCCATACGTCATTCGGCGGCGTACTCGTCATCAAACGCCGAATGCCTACACCAGAAAAAACATGCTGATTAAGCAGTGCGGCAGAACCTAATCTAGCCTATGGCGAATTGGTGAGCTTCCCCAGACTTTCGTAGTGCTTGATGACATCGGCGCCAAGTGATCGCAATTTGAACAAGACCTCGTCGGTAATGAGCTCACGCTTGACGGCGAGAATGTCTGTTTGGATCCATTTCCAGTCGGTTTTCTGCAATTCACACATCCACTTGAAGTAGTCGTCGAAGGCCGGTGGCCTCTTACGCCATCCCTTGCTCACTGCAACAGGCGGGTCGAACAGGGACTCGCGTTTTAACGTCGCCTTCGTGCCACCTGTAGGCACCATGTCGAACATCGCATACCCTAGTTTGTCCAGAGTTCGCAGCATAGGTGGCACCTTCTGGTTACATGGGTGAATCTCAATCCACATCGAGCGCACCCCAGGACCGTTCACAATCTTCATCGCTCCACGCAACACATCCCACTCCCCACCCTGAATGTCCAAACTCAGTACATCCAGTGGGCCTTTGACGAAGTCGTCGATGCGGGCACGCGGCGCTTTTTCACGTTGTTGGGATTCACCTGTCAGATATTCCGCTTTGATAATTCCACCACTCACGTCTGACGCCGCCACGCGGAATGCATGCACTCGACTGTCGACCTTGATACTTTTCGCCCAATGTGTAACGAGTTGAATAGATTTTGACATCGGATCAAATGCATAAACTTCGTAATTGTCATGCGCAAGGAACACCACGTCACCACCGCTTGCCACCCCAACCACTGCAACACGCGAATGTTTTCGGAACAAGCCAGCTAACTTCAACTTGGTAGCTTGGAGATGGAATTGGTCATGGCTGATGCCTTGATCGAACAGAATCGGCGAAAATCTGCCATGCTTTGGTAGTGCTATCGCGTTCTCGTTCTCGGGAGCAGGCGGCAGGACGAGAGGAATCTGTGGTACGGGTGGTTTCCACAACACAACGAGCAAGGCAGACACGAGGAAAATCGCCACACAGCCGAAGGTCGACCTGATAGGTCGCTTCATAGGGAAGGTAGTGAATTTTGGTTTGAACAAAGCCTGCGCCATGATAAAGCAGTTGCTGGAGGGGGCCTCACTCGCAGGCCGTTTAGGGGACGGGTAGTCAGTAACTGGCCAGGGGACGAGTGTGTTCAAATGAGATCTAGTATAATAGGAGTTTTAACACAGTGTTCTATGATGTGAAGTCACATCGCGTTACATTGAGCATGACGGTTGACACTATACCCTAGCTGTGACATCAATAAAGCCTGTCGGGATACATACGGCAAATCAATTCCTAATTGAGGGTTCGTTATCCCACGAAGCGAATCTGGTTGCTGACAAAATTTACTGAAATTCATGCAAGTGAGGGTTTGCGAAGCATGTCCCCAATACTGTACTGTACTTTGCAACTTTTTTTCTCGTGAGAAAAGTGAGATTTTCTTAAATACTGTACTTTCAGATCCCGAAAGCACGTTAGGACACGGTCTTGAAAGTGAGACGAATAGATTTGCAGCAGCGTGGGATCTTACACCGTTGCTATCAGGCATATTAGATTTCATCCAACTTGCGGTGACCTCAATTCTTCTATCACGTTCTCATTTCCTTCATTTTCACGCTTACTAACACATTCAGGATGTATCTCATACGCTTTACATCGTGCTTCTTCATTGCGAAGGCTGCAAATTACGTAAAAACGTAGAGTACAGTCATCTAACACTAGGTGAGTTGGCCTTAGGGTCAAGGTTTTTGTTCAATCGTCATTGAGGTCTGGACACTTCCGTACCGTATACTGTACAGTACCCTAAAATTTCGCACAGTACAGTACTATAATTTACAGTACTGTACACGCTTCAAAACATACAGTCCGGTGTTCAGGAATTCAACCATGTCAGAAATTCGTTGAGGAATAGATCGATCAGTTCAAGAAAAATTGCTTGCAATCTAATTCAGTTAGACTCCAAAGCTGTCATTGACGGAAAAGTGTCCCCAAATTTTGATGCAACTCTGAAAAGAAGGTACGGGTGCTAAAGCAAATTGGCGGGGCCTTTTTCTCACAGTTCCGGTCTGCGATCCCACACGATCGAAAGTTCTCAGAACTGAAAAGACTTTGGCTTGACTGAAAAAGTTGCGCAAGGATTGAGATATCAGATCGAGATGCTATTGTTGAACTAATCGCAGGACGACACGTCGTACTCAATATTAGCTTTCTTCTATGTTCTGTAGGTCTGTATTGGTTGAAAATCATACCTTACTCGTGCTCAGGTAGCTCTCATGGATTCTCATTAGATTCAATCCACTTAACCCTAGAGAAAGCAAATAGTAACGCACGGCATCGGCTAAGAAGTGTCACCACGATTTTTGAGTTCGAAAACGCTGCCTTTCCCGTCCTAACGAGAACACAACCTGAATTGAATAGCATTGTGATCCTTCACAATTTGTGAAAAATTCGCTTCCACGTTTTCTACTTCGCAATCTGCAATTGTAGATTGTTGTTGTGTGAAACAAATTTTCGTGGTAAAGGCCTTCTCTCTCAATTTGCATTCGACAGCGTTTCTCGAATTTCACTTCGTCGCAGAAAGTACAGGTGAATGACACAGCTCTTTCGATTGAATTCGGTCTCGCCGCGGAGAGGCGATAACTTTTCTTCTAAATATCTCAGTTATACCGGTTGGTACTGTACATCATCGAAAACGAATCAGTTTGCTCCATGTCACAAGATGCCGCAACATCGGCTGAATCTCTTTGTCGCTGGTTTAGGGAATCTATTCGTGCCCTCGAATTCGCATGGCTTCTTCCTTTTACTTGGGTTCTTGTACGCGCTGCGTGTTCCAACTAACTGTGATGAGTTACAGTATTACAAAGAGAAGCCTGTAAAAGTCAAAACTTTGTATTTTCGCTATCACTTCTGCTGTGCCAAATCACAGAGATTTCGGTACTGTTTCGCTGAGTTACGCCCTCAATTCAAACCGACATTTCAACCTCGATAAATTGGCTTACGAGAATAAACGTTGATATGATAGGAATTTAGCTACTGTAGCGCTAGTTTCATATTAGGGGAAAGGCTAGGAATAGGGCATACAGCATAGGCTATCATGAGCAACTATGCTAATTAATTCTGTCCCGCATTGTGCCAGGCTACATACTGCCTCAAGAAATACAGAGCGGCAAAGTACAGGATCTAGTAGAAATGGATGCGACGGTGATTCACTTCCTCATTACTAGAGGACACGCGGAATGCAGTGCCGTCAGTACTGAATTTAGGCCAGACAATTCGTTCTGCCAGTTTTCGACTCAGCTAGTAACTAATCGTTTGTGAAAACGGTATGGTACCCTCCCAAAATAATGGGATACCCTTGTTTCATGAAGTGTTCTCGTTGACGAAATTCTACCACATATTTAAAAATTTTGAAGTTTTAGTGGATAAGGCCGAATAGAAAGGCCGCAAAAAAGTCCTCATCGCTCAGTAAAAAATTTTCTCGACTCAGGAGAAATACAGAATCAAACAAGCACTAGACATTGGATTACGCGGTCCAGAGAAACAAGTTTAGTCCTTTCACGCAGACCTCCTGTGGATCTTAATCTCGAGATTTAGGTGAGAAAAATGAAACCATAGGAGGAAGCACAGTATTGTACTAAACTTCGTTTTCTACTGATTTTACACCACTCAAACATAAATAATTGAAAAAGACTACGCAGCAATTTAGTGATATCGATGTATTCAATGCAATGTAGATACATCCACCCGTTTTGCTATAGATCGCAGCCAAAACTTTTTCAGAGTGGTGAAGAGACCTGCTTTTGTTTTGCCTCTTCATTCAGCCATATCAACCAAAATCTTGAAATTTCTAATTTTCTGTAGAATTTCTAGTATGAAAATACTCCGTGACGCAAGGTTATTCTATTACAAGAGGAAGGTACCTATACGTACGTGTACATCGATGCATTCAGTTAGCCTCTCGATATTTTGTTATACTCCAATTTTGAAGAAATAGATCTAATCCAATAATAATTTGGATTCAACTGTTCCAAGTTTTCGGCCACAACATTTCGTTTGTCCTCGTAAAGTCAACCAGCTTTCCAAACGCCAATAATGTCGAAAGAGAGCCCCGGCTTCATCATTGCTATTTGAGTCAATGGTTTTTTGTTCTCGTCAACCACTGAGTGGATATTACACATGCACCTTACTGCAAGATCGCACTGACACAACCTAGACAGGTGGTACAATTTTTCTGATTTATCTATGAGTTGATTCATAGCTATTTATCGACGTTGATCAAGTAACGTTCTTGTTTCCAGATGCATTTAAGCTCTGATTATATTAGCATCCAGAGCCTGAATGTACTCAGTTTCATTAGCCAGAAAGGGTCGTAAAGGTATGGTCTGTTGACTCACGGCTTCATCAACTGTAAATTTTGATTATGCCTTAATGCATGATTGAAGCGAAACGTCTTCGGGGGACCTTACGGCGCAGTAATGATCGCACAAATCTCATTAGTATATGTTTCAATTACGCGATGTACTAAAATGTTTGAGTTATTGCAGAACCGTTCAATGAAAGTCCGATTTACTGTGACTCGATCGTTGTAGAGTAATTTTAATACTGCAACTGAAGATGTAGGAATTTGATTCGGATTGAACTGGCTTTTTGTCTAGTCCTACCTTTTATTATATATATATATATATGGAAGAATCGTAAAGAATTAGGATGGATAGCACTGATATTGGACGCAACGAAAGAAGACAGGCGCGGACCTGAAGAAGGGAAACAAATTGAAGAAAAGGTATTAAAACTTGGAAGAAGTATAGGCTGAAGGAACGAAACATCTATTCTCCAGTTACCCGAATATTATAAATGATTTATTTGATGCTGTTCACGTATGCAAGAGCCAGATTTTGCACAGCTCAGAATGACCAGTCTCAGAAAAGTTAAGGTGTCATCCACCTATGGAGATGAAAACGGTAGAAAACACAAAGCGTTGAAATATGGCATCAAAGTATGCTAGAAAGACAATTTTATGTACATTGCTAGTTGTGTTAGGTACAAAAAATCATTTTAGTACCAGATTCTGTGCAAAGTACTGTTAGTTCAACGCATTAGTGAATAGAAAAGCAAGGGACTCACTGACCGAGAAACTTGCGATGAATCATTTTTCGGATGATCCAAATTATAAAAGTTCGATTAGAATCGTTGAAGGAAGCTCTCACAAAAGCAACAGGAATCAAATTCCAAAACCACGAAAAGCGATCCTTACAGGCAACAGAAACAATGAAGAAGGAGGTCGAAGCAGCATGTTCACATTTCGATAAATAGAGTGAATACGAATGGTCTGCTATGCAAACCTTTGATTGACTAACTCCGAAAAACACTATTCCTGATACAAAATTGAAGCGATGAATTCTATCTCCACTCTGATGATAGTACTACCTTACTTTTATCTCACTATCTGAATCTGTTTGTCAATAATGAGGCAATCCAGTTTGCAATCGAAATGAAAGAAGAAAAAGGTAAAGTAAATGCGAATGCTGATTATCCTTAGAGGCTGATGAGTGTTTATTGGATGGACTTCATTGTAGCCAACACATATTTGATGTCGGTTACAAAAAATTCAACTTAGACTAT
>JAAUYH010045296.1_pt1 | contig 20958 bp, 17 predicted proteins | sample 7278061 | NCBI WGS metagenome assembly JAAUYH01 (sample SAMN14350203, study PRJNA611818) | marine sediment metagenome | isolation source: surface marine sediment (0.6m) | place: French Polynesia: Moorea | collected 2018-08 | reverse complement strand
TTATCTTCGCGGAACATTCCTCCTTGATGTTCTTGTAGATAGGGGTCTTCCCAACCACTACCTACTAATTTAGGAAATCCAGGTAGTTCTGCTTCAGCAACAAAATCCCCAAAATAGTCTTCGCGAAACTTATAGATAGTTACTCGCTCTACCTTTATTAGTTTACGAACTTCTTGAGTCGCTACCCGAAATATTGTATCGAGGTTAAAAGACGGTTGACGAATTTTATCAAGTACCCTAGCCAGAGCTTTCTGGGTGTTTAGCTCTCCTTGGAGTTCGACTTTTACTTCAGCGATTTGTAACTGTACCGCTAATTCCGCACTTACCTGCTCTAGCAAACGAATTTCTGACTCTTGCCACTGTCTAGTCCTCAAACACTGCTGAGTGACCAGTAAACCCCAAACCTTACCAGATAACAGAATGGGTATGGCCAAACTAGCTTTAACCTGAAAGCGTTCCATCAATTGCAATTGATAGGGAGATAATTCTCCCTGCTCCACATCGGCGATCGCTACTACTTTGACTTGTTGATAATGATTGGCGTTAGCTAGTCCAAAGCAGAGGGGAGCAATTTTCTCTCCTATAGCTGGGGTAAAACCTTCTTGCAGTGCCTCTGCTGCTACAATCCCTTTATTTTCGGTGTTAAAGGTATAGACTAACACCCGTTCGACATCCAAAAGTTGACTGAGTAGGGTTACTGCCTGGTTGAGTAGAGTCTCTGTATCCTCGGCTAGACGTAGTTGTTCGGCGATCGCCGAGCTCTTTTGTTGCTCGATGTTTTCCTGCCGCTCGACTTCATTGGTTAGGTTGACAATCTCTGTTAGACGGTCGCGAAACTGATGAGAATCCTGAGAGTCGTTCTGCTCTAAATCTTTAACTAAAGAGCGTAAAGCATCCTTAATCTGCTGAGTCAGATAACTCTTGGAGCTAGCACCATTGCTAAAGGTAGAGTTACTAGAATTAATATTAGCATTAGGGGAATTAAATAGGGTCGTCATCAATCAATATTTCCCAATATATATAATTATGGATAATTATGGTTTAATTACAAAATTTTTCTATCTAAGTTCCAGGGCTTTCTCGATAATGGTATCTACATTCAAGAGAGCTAAAGTATTTCCCCCCGAATCGACAAAATAGCCCTCGAAAAAAGTTAGTAATCTAGAAGGTAACGTTTGGGCAGGAAAAGGCTGTAAATTGGTCGAATTATAAACTTCGATCGAACTAACTCGCTCGACTAATAGTCCGATCGCTTGCTCTTCAGCTTGAACTAGTATCGCCATATAGACTTCAGGAACCAGCTCTCGCTGAGACAGATGAGTGGCTCCAATTAAATAGAGTAAGTCTACTATCCACACAGCTTCTCCCCTTCTGTTGACAATTCCCAATAAATACTCGGGTACTTCAGGAATCGGCAAAATTTCCTGGGGACGGACTTTAATTACTTCAACTAGTCGGTCTAGAGATAATAAACCTGTAGTTTCATCACCTAAAGGAAATCGTAAAAATCTTGCTGCTTCATCTTCCCACATTACTTGTGAGTCAATCTGCTCGGATTTAACCAACTTCGCAAAAGGTTCTACTTGGCTCATTAATAGTTATCTCCTTAAATAAATTGACGGATCGTGTCGATTAACTTATCTCTATCTACAGGTTTGGTTATGTAAGCATCTGCCCCTCCCATTTTTCCCCATTGCTTATCTACTTCGGTATTTTTAGTAGAGCAAAGCACGATAGGAATACTTTTGGTTTGAGGAGCGGATTTTAGTTGACGGCAGAGCTGAAACCCGCTTTGCCCTGGTAATATTACATCTAAAACGATTAAATCTGGCTTCTGCTGCTGTAGCTTAGCCTGAGCATCTTCTCCACTCCTTGCTTGTATTACTAAAAGACCCTCTTTTTCTAGATAGAGTGTCAACAGTTCCATATCCGTAATACTGTCTTCTACAATCATCACTTTATTCATGGCTATTTCTTTCTATATCTTGAATATGTTGCCCACCCAGAATCTTCTAGTTAGCAGGTCTCAATTTTATTACAAGTTTATTGATAAAATGAGAAATAAACTGTAATTGAAAGACAAAAAAATAGCTCTTGAATTACTCTTCTATAATCAATGTTTTCTGATTCTCTAGTCACCGTTACACCGCCTTTTAACGACGGTGCCTGCGGTGACCGCATTCCGCGGTCAATACTCGCTAAGGTTTAATCAGTGCATACTTATATAAAATTGATAGTACTCGCTTTTGATTGACTGGTTTAGAGATAAAATCACTAGCCCCCACAATTTTAGTCCGTACTCGATCGATTAGTCCATCTTGACCTGTCAAAATCACGATGGGGATGTCTTTAGCTTTAGAAATTCGTCGAATTTGAGCGCAGAGTTCGTAGCCATTGACCACTGGCATGAGCAGATCGAGAAAAATTAAGTCTGGTTTAATTTTAAGAAGTTTGGGAATTGCTGTTACGGGGTCTTGTATCTCAAAAAAACGACAACCTTCGCTGGTAATAATTTGTTTCATTTGAGTACATACCGTTGGGCTATCATCGATACATACCACCAGGGGAATAGAAGCTTCAGGGGATTGGTATGCTGACAAATTACCACTCAACAATAGCCCAATTTGTCGACTTTTTTCTAGTGCATTTTTAGCATTATTCTCAGAATCATTCTCTCTTGTTTTCTGAACTTCTACGAAGCTCATCATCCCCGAATTAACATATTGAACAAAAAATAAGGTCAAACTTGGCAGTGGTTGCTTTAGTTCTAAAGCTAGACTACGTAGAGTCCGCTTGCCATCTACGAGCTTAGTCAATATTCGATATTCATCTCTTGAGTTGGCTAAGTTTTGCTGTAACCGTTCGGGTTGTTGAATAATAGGAACTAAGTTAGGAGAGTAAGGGGTTAATTGTCTCTGTTGCCATAATTCCCACTGTTGCGTTGCTTCTGTTAAAGTCTGGTCTATTCGAGCAAGATTGAAGGCAGTTTTAGGATAATCTCTATCATCATAATTAAAAGAAAGCTGAAGGTTTGGTTGCTTATCTTCTAATCGATCCTGATATTGTAAGATGTCAAATAAAACTTCACTTAAAGCGTCTTGAACTACAGATATTATCTGAGAACGCTTCCTCATGTCTTGTTTTAAGATGTTAGAAAGGATAAGATATCCGTCGAATGGAGCTGTTGCCAGATTGATTTCCTTCCATTGACTAATTTCAGGGCAGTAGTGATTCAAAAGTCTCTGCCAACGTTCTAAGGGACATACTCCTCCTCCTGCCCAAATTAAACGCCCCAAATAAAAATACAGACTCCACTTTACTTCTTTTGAAGCCTCAATATCGAGCCTGCCTCTAAAAAGTCGTGATTGAAGCTGGTGTAGCTGAGAAGCTAGACCAAACGAATTTTTTTGTTCCAACATCTGCTAACCAAGCCAACAATTAAGATTTTTTATGAGTATGATAGTTATTTTCAACATATTGAAATTTCAATAAAATTGCAAATTTAGCTACTTTTTTAAGTTCCACAAAAATTAGTACTTCTCAATTCAGAAGAACGGATATTCTTGTATTCTTAGTTCACTGACTTGCTCTTAAAACTAGAAGAAACTCTATCATTAAGTATTTATCAATGTCCGTACGTATTTTTAAGGAGTTTTTTTGCTCCTCTACTACCACCCTCGATTTACGTGATTAGTTTAGGTGTTGGTACTCACGACTTCCAACTGTGGTAGCTCGACTTTCAAATATTATACAACGGCTGAAACCTTTGCCAAATAAAGATTTTATGTCTAAACTGTGTCTAAAATTGTGTCTAAAATGTATACGAAATTAAGCCGTTTAAAATTTAGCTTTTAGCTTTGATCTATCAAATCCGGTTGAACAACCTCTGTCAATGTTCCTGACCCCGTACCTTTTGGTCGAGGAATCGGAATAGATATCGGACTGGAATCGTTTTTGGTGACTAGCGACAACTTCCGAGTCGAACCCGCTAAGTTTTTCCGAGAACTCCAAAGTAGGCTTAAAGTGCTGCAACGGAGAGCATCTCGCAAAAATAAACGGTCAAAAAACTGGGAGAAAGCACAGCTTAAAGTTGCTAGACTCCACCATCAAATTTCTAATACTCGCAAGAATTTTCACTTTCAAACTAGCCATCTTCTCTGCGATCGGGCGGACATGATTTTTGCTGAGGATATCAACTTTAAAATGACTGCCAGGGGTTTTCTTGGTAAAGAAATGCTCGACGGTGGATTTGGTCAGTTCCGTGACTTGTTGTCTTGGGTATGTTGGAAACGTGGCAAGTACTTTGCTCAAGTTGACCACAAGTACACCAGTCAAATTTGTCCAGAATGTGGCACTCATACGGGTAAGAAAGAACTCACTGAAAGAGTTCATGTCTGTGATGAATGTGGGTATAGTACAAGTCGCGATCATGCTAGTGGTCGAGTAATTCTTCAACGAGGTTTAAACAGTGTAGTACCGATGGACTGTCGGGAAAGGAAACTGTCTGGTAATGGCGTACTGTCGGGGGTCTTGTGCCTAGACAAGTGCCGATCCAGAAATGCCAATTCGCGAGAATTGGAAGCCTACGTCTGTACTCCGAAGGAGTCAGCGTAGGAGGATGTCACATGAAAAAAATGTATCTAAACTAAGCTTGGTAATAAAGCAAAAATTGGTTTAATATATTTCCACTTCATTCTTTGATTTAATTCTTCTTTAGTAAAGTATTCAGGCCAATGGCTTTCACTGAAATCTGGAGTAACACCTTCTAATTCTTTTAACCAGCTATCATCTCGTTCATAGCCATACTCGATTAGGTCTTGACTGATATCGCCGTGGTTTTGTATTTGTCCTGCTATTCTAGGAAGGTGGTTACGCCAATTACCAATACTGGTAGAACTTACAGGTCTTATTCCTTTGAGTGCATCGAGGGAATCACCATCGGGTTTGGCAATTTCATGATATTGGGTAAAAGGAGCGCGTTTAGTTAGAAAGGGCATTCTTTGCATTAAATCTGTTTGTACTCGATCGGCTTGGGTAACTAAATCTTCGTAGCGGACAGAAATAAATCGAGGATGATTTTGCAGTTTACGTCCATAGATAGTGTAGGTTTTCCAGTAACGCAGACTTGCCCAATAGCGTTCTGGATCTTTTCTATGCTTCGATACAACCATATCACGGGGGTCTCTGAGCATGTAAATTACATGAAGATTGGACATTAAACCGAGCATTGGCCCTACAACTAAAATATCTCGGGGACGTTTGGTTAAGAAGATCTTGGCTTTGCGAGTTGGTCGAGTATAAATACTACTTTCATGTTTGGGATATAAGTCTATTTCAAAACAGGCAGACATCATTTCTGCCATCAAGGTAGTACCAGTGCGAGGACCACAACCAACTATATGTATTCTGTGCATAGTAATTATTTGATATTTATAATTTTTGTAACTCCCATCAGGACAAATCGCCCTTCGCCTCTACTCCAGCAACTCCCAAACTTCTCCTAAACAACAGCTTTTTGATACAAATTAAGGGTATCTCGAGCAATATCCATCCAACTGTATTTTTGGGCTGAATTGTAAGCATTCTTACGCAGACTTTCTAAATAGACATAATCTGTAATGAGTTTGTCTAAAGCAGTTTCGATCGCGTCCGAACTGCGGGAGGGGATAATAATTCCATTCTGCTCGTGAGTTACAATTTCCATAGGGCCAGGGGTAGCACTAACTATAGGGGCTAATCCACAAGCCATAGCTTCTACTAAAGCCATACCAAAAGCTTCGCAGGTACTGGGAAATAGCTTAATTTGATGACCTTGAAGGAGAGTGGGTAGCTGATGGTGGGGATAACGAGGTATGACGGTAACGCGATCGCGCAGGTTGGGGTTAAAATCTGCATAGACTCGCTCTACATCGGGACATTCTAGGCATTGCGTTCCTAAAAAAGTTACTCTTACTTGCGGATAGCGAGCCAGGATTTTATTTAATGCGGGTACACTATACTGAATGCCTTTACGGGGGATATAGGTACCTACTTGGGCAATCCCAATAGTAGGATTTCGATCGATATCTAATGGCTCATAGGGTAAATTGAGAAAATCTTCGGGAATTCCATTAATAATTATTTGGGTTTTTTGTTTCTCTACACCCAAGTTATTCACTGCATATTCTAAGGTAAAACGATTGAGTAATAAAACTAAATCTGCATGACGTAGGGACGTGGCTTCTTCCCAAAGACGTATACTCCCTCGATATAGAGGATATTTCCAACTCATAGGTCGTTTACCTAGTTTGACATCTTTTAAAAATTCCCGATGTTCTATATGGTCTAGCCCGTGGTCTCTGGCTACAATTAGAGGATGATTTTTACTGATATACTTTCCAATTTTAGACCAAACCCAAGTATCTCCAGTAGAAGAGTCTACTACGTCAAGATCTTCGCAATTTGCCAGTTTCCTAATATGTAGCGCAACAAACCAAGGAAATAAAATTATTTTGGCTAACTGAGGCAACCAGTTAGGTAAGTTATCTAGGGAATAATATCGTACCTGATGTCCTAACTGCTGATAATATTGTCCTAACTTCCAAGTAACACCCGCAGCCCCGGAGTCAGGATTAAATTGGTAGTGGACGATCAGTAGAATTTTCATGGGCAATTATTTTATCAAACATATTTGCTAAAGTTTGGCAGTGCAGTCGGGCATTAAAATATTTTTCAACTTTTTTTCGACCTTTTGCTCCCATTTCCCGAGCCAAACTAGGATTATCTATTAAATACTGTAAATGAGTAGCCAGGTTCGAGCGATCGCCCGGTTGAATCAAAAATCCTGTTTCTCCGTGAGTTACCATTTCTGGAATGGCGTTAATATCGGTAGCAATAACTGGTAAACCCGCAGCCATAGCTTCTAAAAAAACCCAACCAAAGCCTTCAAAATATGTAGGCATAATAAATACATCTGCTTGATGGTAAAGTTTTAACCACTCAGAACTATAAGCCTTAACATTTCTGTGGATATGGATGCGGGAATGTCGATAGGTAATAGGTGCGTTAGTAACCAGATTTAATTCTGCTCGATCGCTAAATCGATCGAGAAAAACAGCAACAACATCGTCTCCCCCTTTGCGTTTAAAATCCGTGCCGATAAACAGCATATTAAATGGTTTTTGTTCTTCTTCGCTCTTCTCGGTAGGAGTTAGTTTAGTAATATCTACACCAGGATAAATAACTTTTACTTTTTCTGGTTCGATCTTATAGTCACGAATAACAGATTGTCGACCCCATTCCGACCTAGTTACAATCCCTTTAGCTGCCTGAAAAACTTTCTTACCTAACAAAATATTCGGAGCATAAGTCCACATAAAATTAGGCTCTGTTTGCTCAAAAGCTGCCTGATAAGTCGTCATATCTAGACTTACAACAGTGGGCAATTTCGCCATTAAATCTAAAGAAAGAAAAGCTAGTATATAAGTATGGAAATGAAGGGCTGAATAGGGATATTGTTTGAGTTTTTTAATTGCCAATTTTCTCGCCATATAAGCATAGCTTAATTGCGCCCGCAAACGACGAAAATCTAAATTTTGTTTTTGAATCCAGGAATTAGGAAAAGAAAGACTAAGCAACCATCTCAAGAATTTAGTGTCGAACTTTCGCTCTTCAGGATACCAATAAAAGTCTACGGTCGTTGAGTTTAATTCAGCAAAACCTTCTCTGAGTAAATTACCATAAGTCCCATGACCCATATGTTCTTCCATTAGGGAAAGAATTTTCGGGGAGGTGTCCATTTTCTTTAATTCCTATAAACCCTGTATTTATTCTTCGAGATATTGTCCATAACCTGAATTTTTAACAATTTCGGCAATTTCATCGTAATTGAGAATGTAATCGCTGAGTTTGTTGGCAGAAATTCGTGTATATCTAGTAATTGTTGGCGCAGAATTTAAGTTCAAGGCTTGGCAAACTTTATCCATAGTTATTTGATGACAGTCTTGTTTTTGTAAGTCTTTTTCATAAGTAAGAGAGACATGAGGCAATTCTTGCAGCGTTTCTTGCTCAAACTTGAGAGCTAATTCATTGGATTTTATATATTTCATTAGCTCTTGCGGATCGATTTCTACAGAAGTAATTTTTATCGGCTTTTGTCCTTTACGAAAATTCTCTTTCTTAGTAGCATTTGCTATTAGATGAGAAATTCCTTGCTTGAGGAGGTTTTTTCTCTGTAGGTGAATCAGCGTTCCCCCTTTTTCTGTTAAATTCTGTAGAGATTTTTGGGCAATATTTCTATTTTCAACATTATAATCTAAATAAAAAGGCTGAATTCTAAATTTGAAGCCGTGAACATTTTTACTTGAATGTATTAATCTTTCTTCAGCAAAATTCACAGGGACTTTTTTATAGTTAAAAAAATCATGGGGATTAGTTAATATCTTAGGATGGGAGGAAAGTAAATCTAAAAGACAAGTGCTTCCAGAACGTTCCCTTGTAATAACAATAAAATATTTCAGTTTTATTTTTTTAAAAGAAAAATAAATTAAGCTGTGATAAATGCTTTTTAATCGATCCTTGTTTTTTTTTGTCAAGAATTTTTTTCTTTGATTAATATTCATATTAAATTGATTACACTAATAATTAAAGCTAAGTTATCTATCCGTACTATAATTTTCTGTTGAATAATTGCAACAATAGTTTAAACTTCAATTCCCCAACTATTAATATCAACTCCGTATTCAGAATTTAGTTTGTGTAAATCTTCTCTTAATTGAGATAAAATAAAATTTCTCTGCTCCGAAGAAAGTTTGATTTTTTCTTCTATCTGACTGCTAAAAAAGCGGTCTCTAAACATTTCTTTTTGTGTAGTTGGTAGTAGTTTAGCTAAAGAACGTAATAATTTATTTTTCCTCAATACTCTCCATAAATTCCCATAAACAATTCTTTGCTTATTGGCATTGTAAATTGTATCTATTCCCTCAAAGTTATAACTGGTTTCTATATCCAAAAATAGACATACTTTTCTCATAATTCTGTCTGGTTCTGCTTTCAAATCGTCAAAATTCAAGAGTAAAATATCATCAGCAGAAAACTTTTGGTAATAAATTTCTATTTGTTTGGCATACCGCGAAGTTTCTATTAAATGCCGATCTATCCCTTCAGAAATAGGCTTAAGTGTAGAATTCCAAGACATTGCCTGTCCATGATTATAATGAGATTCTATTCTGTCAAGAGGATTTCTCATTATGTAAATAAATTTAAAATTTACTCCTTGCTCCTTGAGAGATAAAATTCTATCTGTAGTATCAATATAATGATGTAATTTTGTATAATTTACAGAAGCCTCTAAAGCAAATTTATGCTTAATGCTATCCCAATCCCATAAGTCTCGATACCAGTCAAAACCTTTAGACCAATTTACGTTTTTAGAGAAAAAATTTGGTTCTTTTTCAGAGCAAGGAGCAATCTGCGGGTGCTGTGCTAAATAAGAAAATAGGCTAGTAGTGCCACATTTCATAGCTCCAATAATTAAAGCAAAATTATTTATCATTTATCTATAAACTATCAACCCAATCGACTACTTATCTTAAAATATCTGCATTTATCTGCACTCATATGTTGATTTTTAACTATCCTTTTGATTCACCTCCTAATTGTAAACGTATTTCTTCACTTAGTCGTAGATAATGAATAATAATAATAATTAAAATAAGTTCTACCTTAGAAAAAATATCTTTTAATTCCCGCGCTGCTAAACTCTTGCGAACAGCCGATCTTAAAGGTGGTCTTAATTGAATAAAATAACTCAATATCCACTCGAACCCCAATTTTTGTCGGTCATTATTACTATTTTGTCGATCGCGATCGAAAGTCCCTCCTGTTTGGCGAATAACTTTTTTAGCTAATTGCTTAAGAGAGTTTCTAGCTGGATGTAAAACGATAACGTCATCAGCATAAATTATTTTATAACCATAAGCAAAAACTCGATTACCCCAATCAGCATCACCCCCAGATTTTAAATTAGAATTAAATAACCCTACCTCATGAAAAACCCGCTTAAAAGTGAATAAATTAGCTGTTGCTCCATAGTGCTTTTCTTCAACATATTTCTCTTGTTGTAGATTGACAATTTTGTCAAAAATTTCCGCAGCATTAGGATTATTTTTATTTTGATAATATAATTCTATTTTGCCCGCGATCGCGCCACAATTAGGTACAGATAAAAGATGATTAATTCCCTTTTCTAACCAATCAGGATTGGGTATACAATCAGAATCTGTAAAAGCTAGTAATTCCCCTTTAGCAATTTTAATTCCTTGGTTACGAGCAGCATAGGAACTAAGTTTACTTTCTGTCGCTAATATTACCTGCTTAAATTTCTTAGTCACCGCAGCTATATTTTCTTCTGAATTATTATCTATCACAATAATTTCATACAACTCTTGAGAATAAGTTTGGCTTTCTAAAGCAGATAAACATAGTTTTAAGTTTTTTTGATTGTTATAAACGGGAATAATCACCGAGACAAATTTTCGATCGTCTATATCCATATCGACCCTAATTACTAATTAAACTTACTCTTAGCATATTCATATAAAGCTAGATCGGGAGCGCAAATTTCTTTGATTTTTTCTAAAATTTCTCGATCTACTTCTGGCTTTTTAACGGGATTTTTTCTTTCATGGCGTATTTTAATTTTAATACCTGTATGTTGTTTGAATTTCGAGCTAAAAGCAGCTAAATTATCTAAAAATCCGACTAAATGAAAATGAGAAATATTTTTTTTAGCTCTTTCGATCGCCTCCCTAGATGTATAATCAGAATATTCTGAGATTCCGCCTATATATCTAACATATTCATAACCAGCTTCTTTCCCTCTGGCTGTTTCCAAGAACGTAGGTAAATCTTCATGAATACGAAAATGATCGCTTTCTTTATAAACGTTATAAAAATAATTAGAAATATATCTTTTGACTGGATCGCGAAGACAAGTTACGTATAGATATTCGTTACGAAAAATCTTTCCTCTTTCAAAGTTATAAGGTACGTGTCCTGAGATGTATTGAGTACCTTTGTACATTTCATAAATAACTAATTGTTCTCGAAATTGTAAGAGGGGGTCTATTTTACCTTGTTCTAAATTTATATCATTAAATAATTTAGTTGTTTGATAAGAAGGTGCAGCTTCGACTCTACCGTAACTATGTCGATAATGTTTTCTGATCGCAAAATCGATCGATGTTCCTCCCGTTTTAGGTATGTGAATAAAAAAAACTTTGGTTTTATCGGGTACTATTATTTTTTGAATTGTAGTTTTAATTTGTTTTTTGAGTGGAGAGATATCCATATTTGAGCGATTGAGTCAATATATTAATATAATTATTATTTATTGTTTAGAAGTTGTGATTGAAAAGTTTGAGCGAGCTTTTGTAAGACTATTTGTCGTTGCTCAAAGGAAAGAATACATTCTTTGTAAGGCCTTTCTACCGGTTCAAAAAGTAATCTAGAAGAAGGAGTATTATTAGCATCAACAATATATATCCTTTGGTCTTGTTTATCTCTGAGAATATCTAACTCACCATAGTCTAAACCCATATTTTCACAAAAAGAGATGATTTTATTAATTTCATCTTGGCTAAAAACTTCTTCAGTTTCTGCCAATTCTACAGAGAGCAAACTAGGATAACCATAGAAACGTTGTTCTTTTGTCTGATTTTTCTTTAAGTACTTATATACCAACGGAATTTCTTGTTTAAAAATAGGAACTCGATAATCTAGTACAGCATTTTCTTGTACTTCATTATCAACTAACTTTTGATAGACGACTCCCGCTTCTATCTTAGTAATAGGACAGTCAATAATTTTGCCATCGTGTTGAGCATTTAAATTAGATTTAGCAACACATTTGCCAGTGTAACTTCGAGGATCTACCCCAAGCTCGTAACCAAAAACTTGTTTGAATATTTTGTTGGTGTATTCTTTACTGACATCCTGACAGTTAAAGTTGATAATATTGTTGTTTTGCCGAGATAATTTAGATAAAACTGTATCGTTCTCGAAAAATGTAGCGTATCTTTGCCACTTTATTGCTAGATCGAATTTTCTTTGAGGATCGTTGGTAACATCATAACCTAAGAAAAGACAAATTTGATAAAGGGTAGCTTTTTTGTAGGGAAAATCAGGATAAAAAAGTATTCTTTTCTTTGGCGTTACTAATTTCTTAGTTGTAGTTAATAAACTGTCAATAATATCTCTGGGTTTCCGCTCTACCAATGTAGAAAGATTATATTCATAAGTTCTAGTAACATTAAAATAATTATATTTCCATCTATTGTATAAGCTAACAGCAATGTTCGGTAAATGCTCACGTAAAGCTTGTTTTGTCTTGACTAAAGGAGTCAAAGCTTTATTAAATTGCATTTCCATATATACCCCTTAATTTTGTTCAAACTCGTTCGTAAGCTATCGTGTATAAAAAGCTGAATATTTTTTAATTAGAAAACAAATCAGTAAACTCTTACCTTGTCTCTCTGTTTTTGTATCCTCCTATAAGTTTGTAGTTGTCTAAGAGTATATATATCGCCGTATTATTCGATCGACAAATTAAATGATTAATAGCTTAATATACTTATCCTAGCTGAGATATCATCATAGGTAATCGGCAATAACCACATACTATTTTTCGTAGGAATATCCTTGCAAAAAATCAAATCGCTCTATTTTACTTTGAACTAAATCTATAGACTCTTTTGTCCACTCAAAATTAAAACGAGTTTGATTAGGCGATTTAAAGATAATACTGGCACAATCGTCTAAATAATCTTGAGTTGCTTCAACATTTAAAAAAGTACAGAGCTGCTTTAAAATATCCTTTGGTTGATATATTAATGTTTCGTGTTTCAAATCGAAAATATTCTTAGGATCGACTTTTTGCTTTAAATTATTAACAGATTCACATTTTTTAAAATAAGAATCTATACTATATTCCAAACCTTTTTTATTTTTAAACATCATGGTAGTTATGTTGTCATAAGGATTTCTAGTGACGTGGATAAACTTGACAGGAATATTTACTCGATCGCGCAGAATATTTAATATTTCTGGATTGTCACTAATAACTCTATTAGAACCACTTCCTTTTTTATCCCCAATAACTTTTAAGGTCTTGAATTTACCCTGCCATTGATGGGGTACTTGATAAGAATATTTAATATCCCTCCTTCCTGTTTTTACGTGTCGATGAGAATTTTGAAGTAATAGATAATATATTTTTCTAGCATTAAATCCTCTTTCAAATAAACGCAGCGCATTTGATTCGTGAGCTAAAATTATCTCGGGATGAGCATCTAAAAGCGAACCCAGTAAGCTATGACCGCTACGAGGATAGCCAATAAACATACAATAAGTTTCTAGAGACTTAAAAAAATCTTCTTTTTTAAATAACTCGTAAGTATAGTATTTAAAAGAATCTGCGATTCTAGTAGATTTTAAGCTAATTTTTTGATAGATATTATTCATAGAACTTTTTTATTTATAATTAACTCGAATGTTGCATTTGGTGATATTGCCAAAGTTTACCCTGTTTTTCTAATAACTCTTGATATTTGCCTTGTTCGACAATGCGTCCTTGCTCTAAAACTACTATCTTGTCAGCGCGTACGATCGTCGATAAACGATGAGCGATCGCAATTACAGTTCTACCAACAGATAATTTTTCTAGCGATTCTTGAATTAACCTTTCTGTCACGGAGTCTAAAGCAGAAGTGGCTTCGTCTAAAACTAAAATTTCGGGGTTACGGAGCAAAGCACGAGCGATCGCAATGCGCTGACGCTGCCCTCCAGACAGGCGAACGCCCCTGTCTCCCAATACGGTATCTAGTCCTGATGGTAACTGCTTAATAAACCCCCAAGCATTAGCTGAAATGGCTGCTTGTTCGATTTCTCGATCTGTTATCCCTTCCAAACCATAGGCAATATTATTTCTGACCGAAGTATTAAAAATAAAAGTATCTTGAGAAACGATCGCCATTTTGTGGCGTAAGGAATTAATATCTAATTGCTGTAGATCGACTCCATCGATCGTAATTTTTCCTCTGGTAGGGTCGTAAAATCGACAAATTAGATCGACTAAAGTAGTTTTTCCCGCACCAGAGGCACCAATTAAAGCTGTCGTTTCTCCCTTTTTAATTGATAGAGTAATATTGTGAAGCACTAGTTTAGCAGGATTGTAACCAAAATCTACCCAAGCTAAATCGATTGACTTGTTTAAGTGAGCAAAGGGAATTGTGCCATTAACTAAATAAGTTTTATTCTTTGTGCTTAATAGTTCTCGGATATTGCTAATAGCACCCTGAAAACTGGTTAATTTGCCTCGATTAGAATTGATTTGAGATACTAAAGGCATCATCCGCACCAAGACAAACATAAAGGTCAGTAATTCTGCTGCTTTCAACTCACCTTTTTGTACTAAGGTCATAAAAGCAATCGTCACGATTGCAATTAAAATAGTTGTAGCCACCCCATCTGCCAGAGGTTTGATTAGATCGGATAACAAAACAACTTTAGTTTTAGCTCTAGTTAACTCATTGGTAGCAGAGTAAAATCGCTTTCGTTCAAAGTCTTCGGTGGCAAAGGCTTTAATAGTACGAATGCCATCGATCAATTCTATTGCTGCTGAAGCTAAATTTCCCTTAGCTTTAGAAACTGCAAAGCTAGCTTCTCTTGCCCAACTTACCAGATTAGATAAACCCAAAGAGAGTAAAACAAACATGGCGACCACTGCCAAAGAAACCTGCCACGATAGCCAAATAAGAGAAATTAAATAAGCTATCATCGTTGCAATGCGAGTAATCAAGGTTGTCGCAGCGTTAAAAGCTTGAATTAGGTCTTGCGTCTCGGCAACAATTGTGTTGATAATTTCTCCAGAACGGCTTTGAGAATAGTAACTCAAGCTCAAACTCTGAAGTTGCTCGAAAATAGACTTACGGATCTGTTCGGCTAATTTGAAAGATGTTTTGCGGGAGTAAACTATCCCCAGATAAGAAAAGATCGATCGCAACCAAGCCAAGATTAAAATTAATCCTGCCAGTCGATAAATTCGCTCAGAAGCACCTGCATTGGTGGCTAAAAACCAAATATCGAACCATTGAATTCCTGTCTGAATGGGAGGATCGTTAGGATTAGTCAATCCTTGTAAAAAGGAGGCAATAAACCCTACCGTTGTTCCTTCAAGAGCAGCACTAATTAGAGTAAAAAGGAAAGAACAAGCTAAAAGCCAACGAAAATGTTTTAATTCTCGCAATAGTAAAGCATTATCCCGCCAAAAGCTGTTCGCTCTTACAAATTTACGAATAAAAGTTGGCAATTCTAGGCGCATAAATATAAATTACGGTACTGTCAATAATTAGTTAATAATTAATAGATATTTTTATTTTTTTAAAGATTATTACTCACCCAGAAATAATAATTTTTTACTTTTTATCAAAATCAAAATCCAAATCAAAGTTTTCGTCTAAAGTAATACCTCCATTGACAATCATGCCGATCACATTAAGTTTGCTCAAAATTTGTTCTGCTTCTTTTAGTTCCGACTTACTAGTTTCATTTAACTGTGTCACCATGACTACACCATTACAAAGAGAGCCAGTTTCTAAAACATCTACTACACCTACTGAAGCACTGATAAAATCAGCAGATTGACTATAAGTTTTGGTAAAGGCATCTGTCGCAAGCTTGCCAGCCAAAAGTCCCGATGCATCTAATAAAACTAAGTCATAATTTTCTTCTAACCAGTCTATTAGTTGCTTCATCCTTTGAGAGCTTAAAAGACTAACTGGATCGGTACATTCAGGCCCTGCGGTAAGAATATCAATATGAGCATTAGACAGAGTCGATCTTTTTAATCTGACTGAAGTTTCGGGGTTAGACAAAATAGTCGATAGTCCGTATTCATTATCTAAATTTAGTTGTTTATGTAAGGTAGAACAACGCAGATTTATATCTAGTACCACTACCTTCTGATGTAAGCGGGCTGCACTTAATGCTAAACACAACGCCACTGTAGATTTATCATCTCCACCATAACAGGACGTAACTAAAATTGATTTGACGGGAGTAGAAAAAGCCAGCTTAATTTTTTGATAAATTAGGTCTACAGCTTCTCGATAGGGTCGCCAACGCACTACTTGATTGAGAGAGGGCTTCAACGCCAGATGATTGGTAAAATTATTAGCTTTAAGTAAAGAAGATTCTGAGCTATCTAATTCAGAGTGATTGAGAAAAAGTTTGTCTGGAGAATCTTTAACCCGCGCGGACGGTAATTCAGGAGTTACACCCAATAAAGGAAAAGCAACAGAGTTAATTAAATCCGCGGTAGTCTTGATAGAATCGTCTGTCACTTCACGAATAAATACGGCAATTCCACCCAAAAATATCCCTAAAACCCCCCCTAAAAACATATTTTTCTTGGGGTTTGGGGCAATTTTTTTGCCCAATTCAGGAGCTTCTACAACTTGCCATTTAAATCCACCGCGAGCTAATTCTAAGCTTAATTCTTGTCTTTTTTCTAGCAGTTGTTTAATTGTTTCTCGCTGAATAGCTACTTCTGGTTTGAGGTTATCGTATTTAGCAATTAGGCTAGAAAAGCGATCGAGTTCTTTTTGTAGATTTTGCTCTGCTTTTGCTAAAGCATTTCGGCGAGCTTCCAAAGATAACAATTGGTTATGAGATTCAAGCAGTTGAGCCATGACGCCTTTCTCTTTAGCCCCCAACTCTGCCTGGGCTGTAAAATCTTCTTTACTCATTTTCCTGGCCAGACTACTTCCCAAAATTTGTCTAGCTTTTTGTCGTAAAAGATTGAGTAGACTTTGACGCTTTTCTAAAAGATCTCGTACCTGATAGCTAGCATCAGTGAAAACTAAACGTTTTTCAGCTAAGGCTACATCGGTAGCTTGCAAGTCTGCTAAAAGTGATTGATAGCTTTTCGATTCTCCTAAACGAGAATAGGCTAATGCCTTATCTAGGGGGAGATAAAGTTGATTTTGTAGAGTTTGATAACGAATTTTAGTTTCTTGATAATCAGCTTCAACATTGAGCTTTTGGGAGCGAATTTCGTCCAAGTTAGCAGCAATGGCTTCTGCTTTCTGTTCTGGATTGATTAAATGTTGTTCGGAACGAAAATTTTCGAGGGAACTTTGAGCTTTATCTAAGTTTTCTTGAGCTGATGGTAGCTGATTATCTAAAAAAGCTAATCCTTCTCGTAAACGACTCTTTTCTCGTTCGAGGTTATAATCTTGATAAACCTGTTGCAGGGCTAGTAATACTTTTTGGGTCTTAACTGGATCTTCGTCTATATATTCTGCCTGAAAAATTTTGGTATTAGTTTTATCCTCTACTAGTTGAATTAAATTTAAATTTGAGTCTATATGTTTTATTTCTGTATCTGGATATTCAGGCTTTAATAATTCTAAGGCTTTAGCTATAAACTGAGAACTCCGCATTAAATTTAGCTGAGTTGCATAATCTATGTTCTGCGCGGATGTAGAAGAATTATTGACATTGTTACCTTCATTTAGTAACTCTTTATTTGAATAATTAGGTTCTACTAATAGCTGCATTTTACTCTGATAAGTTTCTTTACTTACAAGAGTTGCTAAAGCCGTCATAAACAATACGCTCAAAAATACAGTTAAAAACCAAATACGCCTTTTTAAGACTATATTTAGTAACTGTGTATAACTAAATTCTGTTTCCCAATCATTTTTGAGCATATCTGACATTGTGTTCTTACCCCCATTAAGCTGCACTTTTTTGTTGCCAATAGCTCAATTTAATATCGCATACCTTAGTCAAAAAATATTTGACTTTGTCATTATCGAGTACATCTGACATTACGATTATATCCCCATTAAGCTGCACTTTTTTGTTGCCAATAGCTCAATTTAATATCGCATACCTGAGTCAAAAAATGTTCGACTTTATCAAAGAATATTATTTCCGAAAAGTTACTGAGAGCGTGGTTTCTAATACCAGTATAATTCCAGTCAGTATTATGAGCTTGGATTACTGCAGCTTCAAGAGATTTTGGCGTTTGCTGAGAAAATAGAATTCCTGTCTTTTCGTGAATTTGCGTATCTAATACTCCTCCAGCACCATAAGCGATAACTGGAGTTCCACTCGCATTAGCTTCGATGGGTACTAAACCATAGTCTTCTAAAGCAGAAACTATAACTCCACGAGCTTTAGCCATCAATCTTCTGCGCTTTTTATCACTTACGTAACCTAAAAATTTAATATTATCGCCAGCTATGGATTCTAAATATTTGCGTTCTGGCCCGTCACCGATAATTATTAAAGGTAACTTTAAAGAGTTAAAAGCTTTAATTGTTAAATCAATTCTTTTATAACTAAGAAGACGCGATGATACTAAATAAAAGTTACTTTTATGTTTATTAAAGGAAAATTTATCACTAGAAATAGGATAATTAATTACTTTAGCTTCTCTTTTATAAGTTTGCCAAATTCTTCTAGCGACTACTGTTGAATTGGCAATATAGATGTCTGGTTCTTGTGCATATTTCAGGTCTTGTTTTTGCAGCCAGCAAAATACTTTTTTTAATATAGGGGCAAAGTTTTTATAAGTTGAATATTGTTGTAGATAAATTTCTGTATCCCACAAGAAACGGGTGATATTATGACAAAAACAAATATGTTTTGCTCCTACTTTTTTCTTGATGCCTTTAGCAAAACTACTGCTACTACTAATAATAAGATCGTAGTCTTGCAAATCTAAAGTCCGAAAAGCAGGATAATAGAAAGGTGCTAGTAGTCTAAAGTACTTTGTTGCCCCAGGAATATTTTGTAAAACTGTAGTATTAACTCGACGTCGTCCCAAATTAATAGTGTGCTGTGGAGCATATACAGATGTAAATATATCAGCTTCTGGAAAATATTTGCAAAGCAATTCAAATACTCTTTCTGCTCCCCCTCTTTGAGTTAAGTAGTCATGAACTAAAGCTATTTTCATAGTAAAAAAATCCGTAAAAACAATCCTTGAAAGAATGTGAAAAATATTTATTAAAAGTGTGAATCTTGCCTGAAAAGATAAAAATACTCTGGATTTCGATCGTGACTCTTAGTGAGTATTTTATGTAAGTAATTTTTTTTACTCTCTCAGTATCCAAAGATTTTTTGCTTTTTTCATGACTATAGTTAGTAGTAAACTGTGTAATTACTTCTAAGTATAAATCAGCAAAAGTGACAAAACCAGAACAAGTAATATCGTATGATTTTTTTTATTTATTTCTTTATAAATATCATCTTAATATTAAAAAATAGGTAATTTAAGCTTCAAGTCACAACTAATAGCATTTTTTGATGGTATTATCTCTTGGCTAATTACCATAGATGTGATATTTACTTTAAAAAATAAAATAAATTGTAAATTTTTAAATAATTTTATTAAAGTAGATACTTACATAGTTCTACCCGAGTAGACACACACAAACAATAAGTATTGATACATCGATCGAAGGAATCAACCAAAAATTGGCTGTATGTAAACAAAATTAAACTTCAATAGACTCAGAACTCACTTTGTAGACGATCGAGAGGTTACGATTTTAACTAAGTCATTCCATAAACCGAAAAGTGAAAACACTCTTATTAGCTGCTTATATTGCAAAGCTTTCTTTGCTGTAAATTTGTAGTGCTACATCCTCGACAACTTCAAAAATTGCCTTTCTCTCCTCGAGTGAAAGCGAGTCGCGACGCATCTCAAAGATATCTCTGCTGTTTCTCTGGAAATCTTGAACTAAACCTTTTCGCGCTTCAGCAGAACTGTTGTTCTGTGTTTGTTTAATAATCTTACTTTTAACTGATTCAGACCAAGGTAGAGCTAAAGCCTCATATAATTTCTTAAAATTGGATACGGGGTTTTGACTCAGTTCTTCATGAGTAATGACTTGCCAGTCTGGGTATTTACTAGTCTGTATTAGAAAAACTTTGTTAAGCGCACGCCAGTAAGCAGCAGAGCCTAATATAGGATCGGACCATTTTTTGTGCAGAAAGTCAACTTCGTCAGAGAAGTAATCTTCTATCAGGTGTGGCTGGTCTTTCATTTTGCCTGGGTGCGGCCACCAGTTTACTCTTTTTAAACTAGCTATAAAAGATGCTGGATGCTTAATAACAATTACGGGTTTCACTCCAAAATTAAGATGGAGATATTCTGAGAGTAAGCTGCCAGTGGGATCTTTAATGACAGCAGCTTTATGAAAAGGATTTGTCTTAGCCAACCTCAAATAAAAAGGCCCCCTACTACCAGTGAGTCTCTTAATTGCTTTTCTTGGCCAAGGATCGTTTTGAGGATGCCAGCTTTTTAGGGTGAGATCGTAGTTAAAAATAGATTTGGTTATTTCATGGTATGACTGCATCTGTTCGGTATCTAGACGAGGTCGCACATAGCGATAACTGCGCTCGATCCCTGGCATACCACACATAGGGTTAAATGGTTCGTGAATATAGTCTACCTCTAATGGCAAGCTGAGAATTTGACCGACAAAGGTTGTACCACTACGAATAGCTCCCGTTACAAAAATCCAGTTTTTAATGTTTTCAACGGCAATTTTGAGCATTGCTATAAATTTTATTTCATAGAATTTAAAATACTTAACTATCAATTTTAGTTGCTTATTTAAGCATTATTAGGAACTAACTCAATTACCAGTGGATGGTCTGATACTTGGAGCTTCATTCTGTTGGGCTTTTTATATTGTCGGATTGGGTCAAGGGAATCAATCGGCTCATATGTCGCTGCGTGATCGATCGAATTCTTGAGAACTAGCCTTAAAGGACGAGGTGTTACCAAGATATCTCTTTGAGTTTTTAAGTCGAAACTAGAAACTTCTTGCCAAAGAATTAAGTAGAAAGTACCGTTCTTTTTTTGCAGAAGGGTATGGTGAATATTGGTTATGTCACCCT